>Ga0181393_1000325_pt1 | contig 17978 bp, 22 predicted proteins | sample 16SPOviralmetaG_FD_130122 | JGI IMG/M metagenome (GOLD analysis project Ga0181393, IMG submission 130122) | Marine viral communities from the oligotrophic San Pedro Time Series (SPOT) site, San Pedro Channel, CA, USA - 16 SPOT_SRF_2010-10-21 | ecosystem: Environmental > Aquatic > Marine > Strait...
ATCTGTTTTATAGAAATCATAAGAACCTCTTCTAAATCCAGAGAATCCTAAGTTCAATGCCATTTCTTCAGAGTTTTCGAATAAACCGAAAGCTACACCACCTCCAAAACCTCCAGAGATAGAAGCTAACATGTCGTCAAAATCAAGAGCAGTAGCTCTAGATAAAAATAACATGTTTTCTTCAATAGCACCTTGCTTGTCTAATTGCTTTAAGATCTCGTCGAAATCTCCTAATGCACCTGAACCAGGAGCAGCAGCACCAGCAAAACCAGAGTATACATTACCTCTTGCTTCAATAGCAGCAAATAAACCTTCAGTACCTTTAATAGCAGAACCATTTGCTCCAGTAGGACCAAATCCAGTTCCAAAAGTACCAGCGTTAGCGTTAAGCTCACCTTCAACCATAGACATTTCTAAGTAATCTTCAAATCTCAATCTTGTTTCAGATTCAGCTTTTAGATACCATAAATAACCTCCAGTTCCGTCTTCAGTAGCAACTTCTACCCAACCTATCTGAGCAGTGTCAGAACCATTGATTGTGTATTGGCTTCTTAAGATTATTGGAGAGTTAGAAAAAGTAGTAAATGCAGGATCAACAGTAACCATTGGGTTATTTGCTGAAGCGCCAACGTTAATTCCTTGAGCAGCATTTGACGTATTACTTCCTTTTTGAAAGTCAGAACCGTATACAAAGATCTTAACTGGGTTACCGTTAACGATACCACTAGCAGCTAAGTTAGCTCCTTGATAAGGCTCAACAATTAATTGTCCTGGAGTACCAGCACCACCTGCAGCATTTGTGTTAGATGATGTTACTAAACATTTTACTTCGTTTCCAAAGTCATCCATTACAACGATTGTTGATAGTGGAGATATAACGTTTAGAATTGGCACAGCGGCACCAGCAGCTGTAACAGGAATTGTAATAGTTGCAGCGGCACCACCGGCTCCTGCTACTACACAGTTGTCATATGAAATATGTAGTCTGGTTTGTTCAGACCAAATAACTTGATCAGATGTCATTGGCATCTCTGCTCCAACCATACGTAGAAATCCTGATAACGTTCTGTTACCATATCTCTCTACCTCTTGCTCATAAAGCTCAGGTAAATATTGTTGTGCAAAGTTTCCGCCAGCAGCACCGTCAAATTGTAGATAATTGTTTGCAAGCGTTTGTTGAGACGCTGAAGGTATTATCGAACCAAATTGTGGACTTATAGCCATAATAAATAATTTTTAATTAGTTAAACTTTTTTGTTTTGATTTTTAATTTTGTTGAGTCTAATCCACTAATCGATTTTACTTTTAATCCATTTATAAAAACATTTCCGTCTGCAACTTGCCTTGGGCCGTCTTTGGAGGGATTTTTTGAAGTGTTGATAACGTTTTTAACGCCATCAGCTTTTCCTTGTTCATAAAAATGATGAGCAATTTTATCAGCATTCATTGCAGCATACATAGCTTTATGATACCCAGCTGGATCTACAATTTGTCCTTCATCATTAGAATATCTACTAATAAAGTTCTGTACATCTACTTGAGTCTCACCAACTTTAACAGGATCTTTTACTCCATATCTAAATTTTTTATCTCCTACATTGAAATCAAAACCTTTGAATTCTGAAGAAAATAATTTTTTAGTATTGTCTCTAAAGTCACCGTGTAATCTAGTTGCAGTTTCTTGTTGCAATTTATATTGGTCATAAAAACTTAACGCTTCTTGCTGCTCTTGAGTTACACCCGGTCTCAACTTGATCTCGTCGTAATATTTTTTCTTAGAGCTTTCTAAAAATTGTTTTGCTTTTGCAACCTCTTCTTTATAAGCAAGTTTTTTCTTTCGAATATCTCTTGCTTCGTCCACATCTTCGTCAAAGTTAAAATTATCTTCTAATAAAAAGTTAATTTCATCTAATTCTAAATGTGGTTTAGTTTTTTTGTAAAATTCATGGAGCAATTGAGCGCTGTCTAATTTTTCGTAATCTTTATTTAAAGTTACGTAATCTTCTACAGAGCCACCAGTTTCTTCCATGAATGAAACTAGTTTTTCAATATTTTCTGGTAAAGGTTTTCCAAGAATTTTTTCATCTCTTACAGCTTCCTTAACTTCTTGTTTTATTTCTTTTACCTCTTCTTCTGTTATTTCTTGGAGTGGGCTTTCTTGATTTTTATCATCTTCGCTGGACTGCTGTATTTGTTCGTCCACTTTAGCGCTATCTCCGGCTTGTTCGCCCACAGCCACTTCCGTTGTTTCTCCGATTTGAATGGCATCTTCTTCTTGTTTTAATGCTTCTTTAGGAACTTCAACCTTTACAACATCTGGAACTATTTCTCCAGTTGCTTCTGGTTTAGTTAAATCAACTTTAGTTATTTTATCTACTTTTTTACCTAATTGTTTAGGTTTAGTTTTTTTAGCTTTTAAACTAAAATCACCTTCTTGCTTTACAGCTTCTTGTGTTTGTTCTGACATAATATAATATAATTTAGTGTTTACTTAAAATTAAATAAGAGATTGTTGCTGTTCAAAATCAATAGGTAATAAATCATTTTGTCTTTGATCTATCATTTGACTTTGTTGACTGCCTTCCATTTTAATTCTTTTATCTTTACGATTTTCAATTTCTTGTTCTTTGATCGTACGTTTATTAATATCTAATTCAGCTAGTTGTCTATCGTATTCAAACTGTTGAGACATTAAATGTTTTTTACCTTCTAACTCAACCTGCATTCTTTGGATTTCAAATTGAGATTTAGCATTTTCTAGATTAACCTTTTGCTCTGTTATTGCTTGTTGTTTTTGAACTTCAGCTAAAGCAGCTTGTTCATTTTGTTGAGCATTAGCCTGCGCCTGTGCTTGTATATTGGCTCTAGCATTATTTGCTTCTCTAGCTAATTTTTGTTTACGCTTTTGTTTTAATAATTGATTTGCTAATTTAAGATTTTTTATTTGCCTAACGTCTATAGCATCTTCTAAATCTATACCACCTGATTGCAAAGCTACTTGTATATTTTGCTCTAATTGAGCTTTAGCTTCATCATCTGGTTCTAGTTCTAAAAATATTCCAAAATCATGTAGATTTAAATAACTAACCTCTCTTAATGTTTCAGCATTATACAACGATATACTTTCTATTAAACTATTAGCTGTTAATGGAAACTCTAAAACATCAGCTAATTTTAAAGATATATTTTCACATATACGTAAAGCTAAATACAAGCTTGCATTGTTTATGTGTTTAGTAGCTATGTTTGATTGATTAGCCGCCATTTTAGCTAAACCTACTAAAGCGTCTTTATCAGGCAAACTACCATCTCTAGCTTCATTTAACCCGGTCACATCTCTTATCATTTGTAAGTAATATTGATAAGTTTGTATTAAAGCTCCTAATTTAGCTCCTGATGCTGATGTTTGTAATTCTTGAATAGGAACTCTTCCTCTATTAGGATCACCTTCCTGTGTTAACGATCTACCAACAATACTACCTGTTTGAAAATACATGTTTAACGCTTCAGCTGGGTTATAGTTTGTACCATTACCAAGATCAACTTCCGCTAATCCGTCCATATCTAAAAACACACCATCAGGTACCATACGAGATAACACTTGTTGCATTTTTAAATGAGTAATTTGTATCATATCTGCAAAACCAGTACATCTACTAACTATAGATTCTATTCTTCCTTTGTACATTCTTGGCGCTACAATAGTATAATTCATTTCAACTTTAGTAGTATCAGCATATGGCCTAGTCATATTTTCAGCTAATTCCCATTTTAAAATTGTATTAGTTCCTAAAACTTTAGCGCCACTATATAAAACTTCTATACTTCTTCCTACTTTATCGTAGGTATCTGAAGGTGGAGGATTAAACTCATCAGTTTTTTGAATTATTTTTTCTAATCCATTATCTGTTTTTTTCAACTTAAATACTTGGTTCATGTAAGTTTTATATTCAAAATATAATACTTGAACTGTATTGTTATCATAATTACCCCATCCAGTTATATATTGTCTATTACCTGGCATCTCCTGTATTCTCTGTAATTCTTCGTTAGATATATCTGGAAATTGCTTTTTAAGTTCAGGTATAGTTATTGATTTAACTTCTCCAACATAATATATGTCTTCAAAGTTAGGATCTTCAGTATAAGAATATATTAAATAAGCTGGATCTACGTAGTCTAATGTTATACCATTTGCTTTATTAAAATTAGTTTTAGCACAAGCTATTCCACATACTACTAAATCGTGATTTAATCTTCTTTTAGTTAATTCCCATTTGTTTTGAGATAATGTTTGAGATATAGCTTCTTCTTCAGCTATTTCAACAGCTTGCTTATATGATAATTGCATGTGAAGCTCTAAGTCTTCTTTTGTTTTAGGTAACTCATCTTGCGGAACATTAGACTGAGACATATTTATACCTAATTGTTGTTGAGCTTTTTGTATTTGAGCTGAGGCAAACATATCTCTAGCTACATTAGTAGCGTATTGAGTTCTTTCTTTTACTGACTCAGGATCTTGAGAATACGCTTTAATATCATACTCTTTACTTGAAATACCATTAACTACTATATCAACAAATTTTGATAATATAGGGACAGGTTTCCAGTCTAAGTTTAAATAGCTTAAGTCACCATTAATAGATAATTCATCTTTATATTTTTGAACAGGTTGTTCTCCTCTAGCGTATAAACGTAGATGATGATAATTATTCCAGCTTGTTAAATATCGGTTACCGTTAGTTCTACCTTGATTAAACCATTCTGTCTCAATAGCTGATGCTACTTGTGAACCATATTCCCAGGAAGCTTTTTCTGCATCCGGTACTACCTGACTCGGAAAAGCGCTATTAGAGTTTGTGTATAAATTCATTTATTCAATTATTTTTGACAATGTACCTTTATTGTTATATTTTTTTATTCCTATATCAAAAACTTGTCTTGTAGTTTTAGCTATGGGTCTATATTTGTTTTTATTGCAAGCCATTATAGCTAAGCCAGAACTAATAGAAGCATCATGACTTGTTCTGTTATTTATGTTAAATTTAGCCCAATCTTGTAATGTTCTTTGAAGATACATTTGACCATACTCTCCATTACTTTTTATTCCAATAAAATCTTCAATATAAGATTCTATAGCGGCGGCGTGAGCTTGTTTAATATCTTCACTTGAATTAGGTATTCCCCCTATTTCTCTTTCAGTTACAGATAGTTTTATTTTATCCGGCCGGTTCATTGCAAAACCTCTATAGCCTCTTCTTTTAAAATGATATAATAATCTTGGCTTATTATTTTCAGCTAATATAGGCATGCTATAAAAAATACAAGCCATTAAAACATCTTCAAAAAATATTTCAGCAGTTTGTGGTCTAGCTATATATTCTAAGAAAAAATGATTTGCTGGCGCATTTTCCATGCTAAACTTTGTTAGCCCGTGTAGAGAACCTTTTGATCCTCTTTTATCTACTGTTCCTGATATATCATAACTATCACACCCAAAAGCACCTATATGTTCATTAGCAGGATATTTTAATCCTCTTTTTATTACAATATTATTTTGTAGGTTAAGAGGTGGTGTCCAGGTAATAAAAAATCTTCCTTTGTTATGAGGAACAAATATAACTTTAGTATCTTTTATTCCGTTTTCCCAATGAAAATTTCCTTGTGTAACTAAATTACTGTTTCTTAAATCTCCGTTCCAGTCTATTTGCTCGTATATTTTTGTTAAATTAAAAAGAGAAGCTTTTGCCTCATCTCTAAAAGCATGTTCTTCAGTTCTTGGAAATTGTCTATAAAATTCGTTTAACGCATCTTGATCTGTTTTTAAACCATCAACTTCATTTTGCCAATAATCTATAACACCTAACTTTATTTGCGTGCCATGAGCATCTGTTGTTTTTTTATTTGGAGTGTCGAATACAGGTATTCCATAAGAATCAATGTATCCCTCGTAGTTCCATTCCATAGGTATGAACAAAGAATATAATCCCGAGCGAGTCTGTCCATTGGCGTTTCTATTTGTGACATCTGAATCATAATATAATTTTTTAAAATTATCACCTCCTTTATCTAATGAATTAGAAGTTGATCCCATCATACATTTACCAATAATTCTACTACCTAATCGTAGTGTTGTTTTCGTAACCCTCCAGTTGTTGAGGATGTTGTTCGGCCTTTCCCATTTCCCCGATTCATCGTGGACGAGGAGTTTGAGTTTCTCTCCATCATAGGAGTTGTCACCCGTGTTTTTCCAATCGATCGTTGTATCGAGTCCCTCAAGATCGGCTGCGGTCTCATTGGTGTCGAGTTTTCTTCGGGTGAACTTTGATGCTGGTACTCTATATGCGAGTTCGGTCTTGGGACGGTCCATACCATCCTGTATCGGTTTGAAAAAGAACGGATAATTGACCGATATTGGTACGACTTTATCTGTGAACATTGTCTTTGCATCGGGCCCAGATTTGGACAATATGCCGTATCGTGAATCGGAATTAATAGTTGCAAGATTAACCACCTCTCCTGAGGCCATAAACGAAAATCCGCTTCGGCGGTTTTTAAGATAGCACATTCCATAACACCTGTTGTCTGCTTTGCAAGCTTCCCAGAAAATATAGAATAATCTATTTGCTTCCCTAAAGTCTGGTTTCCCAACATCAATTTTGGACCACTGCAAGTACATATAGTGAGTACCAGTAATGTAAGTAGCCACGTTTTTATTATAGAACCAAAAACCTTGTTCTCTTCTAATAAATTCTTTATCAATGTAATCATACCAGTGTTCTTTAAAGTCAACCGGATATTTCTCCCAATCAAATCTCGTTTTTATTTTTTTTAACTCTTCAGGTATAATGGATCTATGCCATGCGTTTTTTTCAAACTTAACTACATTATCTTTTTTTGGCAGAGCTATTTTTAGATTTTGTATTTCGTATATTTCACCTATCTCACCTGTTCTACTAATTATAATTATATCATATTTATCATTATAACCGTACTCCCACTTTTTATTTCTATTGTTTCTTTTTAATATATTAGAATCAATGTAATTTTCTAAAACTTTATATAAGTTTTGCTTATACATTATTTAGATCTTGTTTCTGCAAAACCTTTAAAACTTTTTTCTTTTGTTTCTTTTGGTTTTTCATTTATAATATTTTCTTCCTCTTGTATTTTTTGCAAAATCTCAAAGGCATCAAATATAGCTAATTTTTTTGTTGCAGCTGCGTTTTTTAATCTATCTGCCGATATATCTTCTGCTGTATCTACAATAGGTTCTTTAGCTACCTTTATTAATTCCTCAACTGCTATTTGCCCAGCTTGGATTATATTCTTCTTGGTTTTCTTTATTTCCATATTTAATTACAATATCATTAGATTTCATACAGTATAATCTTTCATCGTTTATAATGAAATCATACTCTCCATAAGGTGTGTATCCTACAACGTCTCCCTCGCTCACACCCGCAGCTTCTAAGAAGCTATTACCTATTTTTAATACACCAATAAGCTTTTGTTCTTTATTTATATTAAAATCATTTTTTGATTTTAAAGGTTTTACAAAACATCTATTGTTTATTGACTTAAAATCTTCTTTATTTTTATATAAATATATTTGATCTAAAGAACAGAAATATAAATCTTCTTTAAACCAAGATCTACTTTTTTTCTTATTACCTCTTATATCATAAAAAGTTCTAAACACATTGTGATGTATAACTATAATATCACCAACTTTAATTGGGGTGTTATATGCTATAGGTGTTTTAACAACAACGGCTAAATTATTAACAAATTTAAAATTTTCTATTTTAGTATTTAAAATTAATTTTATCCCACCTATTGTTATATCATTAGAATACTCTTTACCTAGAGGTTTTACAACAAAATCATATATTGACCTCATTAATATTCTAAATCATATTCAACTGATATTGCCATGTTAGAGTTAAATTTCTTCCACGGCAATACTTCGTTGTTTTTCTTTATGTGTATATTATAAGAATTATCAGACTCTTCAAAAAGTATATGAGATATTTCATGTCCTCCATAAACTTGTTGTCCTATAGAGTAATGCATCGCATCGTTTTTGTAATCAGAGCCAATGCTAATTTTTCTAATATTACTTGGCATCTTCTTTTTCAATTTCAGAATAAACCCCGTCTTCTAGATTTATATTAACTTGACCATATTTTTCTTCAAGTTCTTTTTTTAGTTCTTCTAAAGTATCAGCTTCTTGTTTAGCTAATTTAATTAAATTTGTTTTTTGAAGCTCTCTAAAACCTAATTCACTTAATAAACCTTGGTATTTTATATTTGCTTCTTTAACACTTTTTAATTCTTCTTCTGTTATTTTATTAACTTTTTTTGACATTTGATTTAATTTAATTAATTAATTGTTTCTACTTATTACTATTATTACTTATTTTTTTACCTTTTTCCCATGATCTTCCTACAAAGTAAGCCCCATAAACGGTTACTAATAATGTTTGAAATATTGGTATGTATTCTTCTGCTATTTTAAACTCACCTATGTTGCCATCAAAAAACGCGCAAACAGTAAATATAACAGTTAAGTATATTAACACCATAGGGCGTATATTCTTTGACAAAACAGAATCAGACTTCATGTCTGACTCCCATCTTGATGTAACTTGCTCTTGTGCTTCGCTGTCGGCTTTTTCTAATATTTGTGTTATTAATCTTTGAGCTTCTAGCTTTTCTTCTTTACTAGTTGTTAAGTTATCTATAACTTGACCAACTTCTTTAATAACATTGCCAGTAAGCCATTCCCAAAGTTTTTTCATAATTTAATTGTTTACTGCACAACCACAAGAATTACCGCTACGTTTACTACCACCGCGTTTAGTTCTAGGTCCCATAGATAAACTAGGTTTTCCAATTTTTAAAGATTTTCTACTTTTACCTGGTACCTTACCGCCTGAAGGTAATTGCTTTTCTTTTTTAGGTGTTGGTATTTCTTCTGGTGGTGGTGTGTTTGGAACAAATTTTAAATCTGATCTTTTTTTATTACCATAAGTTTTGGGTTTAGGCTTATATTTTTCAGCAGTTTTTCCTGGAGATCCATACGGTGCTGCTTGAAATTCCTCATAAGTTTGACCAGGAGCTTTCGGATTTTTAAAAGGTTTTTGAGGTCCAGTCTTGGGTGGCTTACCAGGTTTTTTGCCACCAGGTTTTCCAGGAATCTCAAAGTCAGTTTGATAATTTGTTTTTGTGTATGTACCTTTTACACCATCTTTTGAACCTTTGTAGGTTTCACTACCAGTTTGTCTTTCTACATCACAAGGAGGAGTAGTGGGTGTTCCACATTCTAAAGGACCAGCGTCAAGCGGACTCATAATTCTAGAAATACTACCAAAAGGAGTTCTGTGTTGTTTTTGGGATTTAGATCCCATACTCATTCTAAACATAATATTTATTTTTTATTTTTATTAGCAGCGTATTCTTTTCTTCTTTTAACAATTTCAGAGGCTTTTAAGGCTTTGTCGGCAGCAAATTTTTTCTTTCTATCTTCTCTTTCTCTTGCTTGAGCTTCTCTTCTCTTAGTTAAATTAGCTTTGTTTTGAGCTTTTATGGCTGCATTAGCTTTTCTTTTATTATCTCTTTTTACAGATCCATAAGCTTTTTTAGTTTGTGAAGTTCCAGTAGATACTTTACCATCGACTACACTAGCTGAACCAGTCTTTTTTATTTGCTTGCTAATATCTCTCCAATTTACATCATCATATTTTTTATTACTATAAGAAGTAGGTTTATAGCTTCCACCTCCTCGCGTACCTGTTTTTACTTCAAGTAAATTTTTTCCGCCTACTTTAACTTTACCGCCGCTACCACCTCTCATGTAACCTTGAGTGTTTACAGCTTCTCCATCAGCATCTCTAGTATTAGCAAAATTAGCCATTTCTTTTGATAATTTTCTTCTACTACTACCTTTTTGTCTTGTAGTTCCTGGTTTAACAGCTACTTGTCTAGTATATCTGTCTTTTTCTCCATCATGCTCATGATCAAAATCCATGTCATGATTTAATGGTGAAGAGCCTAATCTAAACAAAGAAGATTGACCCGCAACTTGCTTTGTCCTGTTGTAACCCGAAGTTCGTGACGGGCCAAAATTTTGTTGATATGCCATGATTTTATTATTTATTTTTTCACATTGTTAACACTACCGGCTCTTCTTCTAACTCTACCAGCTCGCCTTCTAAGTTTAGATCCGTCACCACCTTTTTTATCTTTATCAAAAGATTTTTTGTCTAACTCCTTAGCTCTTTCTTGTCTTTTATCGTATTTTTTTTTTGAAACCTTTTTACCTTCAAACTGTTTTTGTCCTTTGTCTTTCTTTGTAGCGTTTGGATTTATTCCCGTTGGAAACTCACGGCCTTTTGGTTTTTTATTACCTGGTTCGCCTTTGCCCTTAACGTATCGTCCACCCCTATCCATATCCGGATCAGATTTATAAGCTCTTTTTCCTTTTGATTTTTCTGCACCTTTAGACTCATCTCTACGATCTTTCATAGATTGTTTCTTGCTAGATTCTTTACCGTCTTTAGCTAAACTTTCATCAAGCTTATCATTGTATCCTTGATGCCCAGCCTTATGTCTTGACATTCCTTTTTCCGCCATACTAGCATGTGCTGCTTTTCTTTGATCGTCACTCTTGTATCTTGAAATGCCTTTATCAGCTTTAGACTTTTTAATTGCAGCGTCTTTTCTATCCATATACTCTTCAGTAGAATGCTCAGCAGTGTGTCTTGACATTCCGCCACCTATACCGTCTAATGCAGTTTGTCCTTTGGTTTTTCTAGACATACCTTCTGAACCTTGTATACTATTTAATTTTTCAGCAGGTACTCCGTATGAATAACCATCCATACCTTTTTGTCCGTTCATAGCACCTGACATTCCTTTCAGGTATTGAACAGAATTATCTAGTGGAGACATCGCTGTGTCTGCTCCACTCATGATTCTTGAAATCATGTCTTTTCCGTGTTTTGAACCTTTTCTGTTTGGTCCAAATTTTTGATTATATGCCATTTTTTTTAATATTTTTCGTAGTTATCTGTTTTACTATATGCTTCTTTTTCCCATGGTAAATTAGGATTACCCTCATTCATTTTTGAACGAGAATATGTTTTTCCTTTCCAGTAGACATTTTTATTATCATAATCTAGATCACCTCTTTTTATTTGATCTATATGAACTTCTTCATGATCAATTATACTTTGAGTTTGCTCTGGATCTTTAGTTATATCCTCGGAAATTAATATAGTACCGTTTTTATTGCCTTTACCTAAAATACCTTCTGGTAATTCTCTTTCATACACAGGAGTGTTAAATAAAGGAAATGGTGAACTCATTTTAAATGCCATATTAGTTTTTATAAGGAAACATTTTATTCAATGTTGTTTGTCGTTTGTTACAACCACAGGGGACGTTAAGTCCGCTAGATATTTTATCTACAACGGACTTAATTCCTGTTCTTTGTGTAAACTTAGCAACATCGTCGCCTAATCCCCTAGACTTCATCTAAATATTATAGAGAAGCTAAAGATGAAAATGTAGCTTGATTCCAGTACATTTGGTCATCAGCTAATAATCCAGCGCCATCTTTACCTAATTGACAAGTAGAAGATACTCCACCTGGGTTAGCAGTAAGAGCTCTATTAATTACTTGAGAAGGCATGTTACCCGCTACACTTACTGCAGAAGGATTAACGATAGCAACTGCTCCCCCTCCTTGTGTGTTTGCTGGATCTGAAATAGTGCTAGTACCTACAAGTAAAGTAAGTATTCTTCCGCCTACTGTTCCAGCTACTACAGTTTGATCTGCATCAGCTCCGTAATTAATAGTTTGAGCAGCGTCTAATCCTACGTATTCACTTAGTGTAATAACTACACTGTAAGCACCTGCATTTACTGCATCTGATATGCTTTCGATTTTGTCAACATCTAGTAATACCGATCTTGATCCTGTACCACTCGCTAAAGTAGCATTGTTTGCGATGTTAAATTTAATAAATTTCGCCATAATTTTTGTTTTTGTTTTTGTTAATGTTTATGTGATTGTTTTTATGTGAGTTTTATTACAGACCTCTACTGTTATTTTTTATCCTTCTTCTACTGGATTTGTAAGATCTCCACTTACAGGTAGTGTTCCTCTAGAAGCTCCAGCAATAGAGTTTGTAATACCTTGTGCACCTCCAGATATAAATTCATTTACAGCCTCCGCTGCGCCTCCTGTTTCTTGAGCTGCGGCAGCATCTTCACCTTCTGTTGTTGCACCAGCATTATCACCCGCTAATTGACTTTCTATAGAATCTAGCTTAGTTATTATTTCTTGATGTCTTGCTCTTCTTCCTCTTCCTTTTTTTCTACCAAATATACTTCCGGCAAGGCCTCCAAGTGCCATTCCAATACCAAAATTAGCTGGCGAATCGTTACGCTCAGCACCTGTTGAATTTTTACCATCATAATTATAACTACCATGAGCATCATCAAACAAAGCTTCAGCGTGGCCTTTATGACCTTCTTTCATTTGTTGCTTACCTCTTTTTACATCTTCTTCTTCCCATGAATTAACCATGTGACGTCTAGAGTGTTTAGCGTTTCCGCTGTATTGACCGTAATATCCTTTTTGTTTATATGCCATTTTATTGTTTTTACATTCCTCCAGAACTTTTTGGTTTTTTAATATCGTATTTATCTGAACTAAAGAAATTATGAATCTTATCTTTAATTTTTTGTCTTTTTATAGTACGGTTTTCCTTTCTCTCGTTTCTTTTAGTTATTCTTTCGCCGCGTCCTTTTTGTCTTATTTCTGTTCTGTCTATTCTACCTTGTATTCTAGCTTCTTTAGCTTCATCGCCTCCACCGTCTTTTACCGCTTGTAGGTCAGCTTCTAACTTACCTAATTTAGTTTTCTTTACATTACTATTTCCACTAGGTTCTACATTATCACTACCGCCGCTTACAGAACCACCACCACTTATTGTTACTCCTTCGTGTTCACCAAAGTCTACATTATATCTTTCTGGAGATGAATAAGAACTTCCACCAGTTTGAGCATCATTATTATTTTCTAAAATAAAATTTGAAAAATCAGGTTCAGCATTTAAAGGAGATTCTGTTCTACTTAAACCCATTAGAGTTTTAGCTAAATGAGCTTGTTTTTCTAACTTACCACCTTTGTTTTCTTTTATAACTTTATTAGCATATGCGGCCGTACTCATGCCTGCTTTCTCTGCTTTAGCTTTAAATTGTCCTTTGCTATTTTTGGTAGCATCAGCTATCCAGTCTTTAGCATCTAGTGGACTCATTACTCTTGAAACACCACACATAGACATAGCTTTGCCAGATTTTCTAGATGGTCCGAAATTTTGTTTATATGCCATGGTTTATTTATTTAATTAATTTTTTCCAAAGCTACAATACCCACTGGAGGAGTTGGATTTTTATCATATATTTTTATAACTTGTAAGTCTATTATTTTTCCAGCAGGTACTCCTTTTAATGTAACAGTATTGTTTGATACGTCTTCTACTTTTACATCACCTGTTACGCCAAAATATAATGAATAACCTTCACTTCCAGCTGCTTGAGAACTAGCTGGTCTTGCGTTACCTTTGTATATAACACAAGTATCTGAAGCGGCTATTGCTACTGGTGCTGTAAATATTTCTATAGTAGTATCGTTAACAACTCTAACTATTTGATAAACGACGCTTTGTGTTTCGTTATATATAATGTCACCTCCATTTATTGTGTATCCTAATGGCCTTGTTTCTGCAGCTGTAAATTTAGCACCTGTTGAAACTAGTTGTGTCGTTGAAGAACCTGCAGCCGCTATAGGAGTTGCTAATCGACCTGGTTTAGGTATATTATAGTTACCACTTGGTATAACGTCTAATGATGAAATGTATGTGCTCATGTTTTAATTTTTAAAGTTTTTATATTACACACCCTGTGCTTTTAACACTGGGTTCATACCACCACCTTTTACAGGTGCTTTTAGCACTTCCATTCCAGTTATACCTGAACTTGAACCCATACCATGAGCTCTACCAGCCTGATCTAATGGTCCGTCCCAAACATGAGACTCACCTACTATACCTACTTTAGTTCCGGGTTTTAATTTTTCCATTGAAGGATCGTATTTTCCGTGATGCATAATTTTAATTTTTATATTTATCTTTGTTTACGTTATATATAGATTTTGATAATACTTTATCTGTATATGTTTTTCTTTTAATTATAGAATTTCTTCTTTGGCTTGAGGGTATTTCCTCTTTGCCTAGCATTATTCTATATATTCTTTTTATAAGTTGCTTTCCTTTAAAAGAAACTTTGTATATATTATAAGTTTGAGTGGTTCTATTTCTTTTTCTCCATACAACAACCCAATCATTTTTTATTAATCTGCTCCACCTTCTATTGTCCCAACTGTAAGAATAAGATCCTTGTTTAAAATCTTTTAATGTAAAAAGATCTATACAATCTAAATATATTAAAAGTTCTAAATCAGCTTCATTTATGCCGTTGTTTTTGGAAGCCCATTTGCGTATTATACGATAATGTTTTAACAGATTAATTTTTTTTAAATCGTCTGCTTCTAGCTTTTTCATAAAACAACGACTACATCTTGTAGTTTTATAACGTGGTAAGCTTTATTTTTTATTTCTATTTTATGACCTGCATGCTTGTCGTAAAATATTTCATCACCTACAGCAACTCCAGCCACATCGTCACCCATACTTATAACATTAGCTCTTAAATACCTAATGTCATCTTTATGTGATTCTGCTAATAATAAACCTCCTTTTGTTGAGGTTGTACCATCTTTTATTTTTTCTATAATTAAATTTCTACCTAGCGCTTTCATCAACTCTTACATTATTAATTACACAATCAGTAGATATTATAGTAGTCGCTACGGAAGCCGCATTAATTAAAGCACTTTTAGTAACTAGTAGTGGATCTATAATACCATGTTTAACCATATTTACCATATTTCCTGTAACTACATCTAAACCTTCACCTTTATTATCTTTTAAATAATCATTCTGTTTGTCTGTTACAACAACACCTGCGTTATTTAATATTTTAAAAAAAGGAGCTTTTATAGCTCTTAATAAAGCTTTTTCTCCATTAGACTTAGATTTTAAACTATTTGAAGCGTTGAACAAGGCTATACCTCCGCCAGATACTATTCCTTCTTTTATTGCGGCTTTTGTAGCGCATATAGCGTCTTCTACTCTATCTGTTTTTTCTTTTAATTCAATATCAGAATTAGCACCTACTTTTACTATAGCTACTTTACCAGATAAACGAGCTAAACGTTTTTCTAGGTTTATAACAACGTGAGGTTTGTTTTTCTTTGTTAAATCTTTTTTAATTTGATTTATAATATCTTTTACTTCCTCACTTGTTTCATTAACTGTTATTAGTGTTTTATCACTATCAGAAGAAGCTTTAATACATGAACCTAAATAATCAACATCAATAATACTTAAGTCATCTCCTAAATCTTCATTTATAATAGTTGATCCAGTTAATAAAGCTAAGTCATCTAAAATAGTTTTTCTATTTAAACCATAAGCTGGAGGATCTATAACATTTATTTTTATATTCCCTTTCATTTTATTCATTACTAAAGCAGATAAAACAGCGTTTTCTACTTCACCTATAATCAATAAAGCTTTATTGTTTTTTATAACATGTTCTAGTACTGATTGTATCTGTCTAATTGAATCTACTTTTGATTCCATTATTAGCATGAGTGGATTTTCTAAATCAACAGTACTTTTGTCTTTATCAGTAGTAAAATTTATATGTGCAAAACCTTTATTATATTCTACACCTTCTACAATTTTAACTTCAGTGTCTCCAGTTTCAGAACCTTCCATTGTTACAACACCTGTTTTGCCGACTTCTCTAAAAGCATCAGCAATTAACTTACCTAACTCTTTATCATTATTAGTAGATATTGTAGCTATGTTGTCAATCATTTCACCAGAAACTGGTAGACTGTTTTTTTCTAAATACTTTACAACTTTACTAACGCCGTCTAAAATACCTTTTTTAGTTACTCTTATGTTAGCGTCTTTTTCTTTTGATGAATAAACTTGATCCAATATTGCGTGTGCTAATATTGTTGCTGTTGTTGTTCCATCACCTGCTTCCCTAACTGTTTTACGTGATGCTTCTTTTAATAAAGTAGCACCCATATTTTCTATAGGATCTTTTAATATAATAGAGTTTGCAACTGTTACACCGTCTTTAGTTATAACTGGGTGACCACTTGAGTCTTCCATTATAACACATTTACCGCTGGCTCCAAGTGTGGAGCCAACAGCATTAGTGAGTTGTTCTATTCCTTTAAATACTTTAAACTTAGCTTCGTCACCAAAGCTTAAGTTCTTGACTATTGAGTCTGACATATTTGATTTAATTTAATTTTATTTATTTTTACTTAAAGGTCTTAACGACTTGTGGTCCGCGAATATAAGAAAGCTTTTTCTCATAGTGGTTAATAGAAGCATCTATTGCTTGTTCAGCTCCTTCCATTGTTTCACGTCTCGTTACATCGATCCAAGAATCTTCTTGTTTTGGATCAAGGTATTCAGTTTGGTAGAATCCGTTTGGTAGTTGTACAATTCTCCAGTTTTTCTTTTGAATTATATGTTCCCATACTTTTTTGGTTTCCTCCGTTATTTGTGGTTGACTACTCCACGAACTAGTCTGGTAATATAGTGTCATCGGTTTTGGTTTTAAATTTGACATTTGGTTAACGCTCTAACCGAGCAGGTATGTTTTTATTATCACTTGGTTTTAGTAATTTTTACATTTCAGTAAAACTTAACGTTTCATCTTCTTCTTTAGCTAGCTTAGTTACTTCATTTGCACAAGCTATTATTAAATCATCTGAATAAGGTTTTGTCCAGTCAATAAGTTTAGCTTTAAATTCTGGTGTATCCTCCCATTCAACAAAGTTATCAGGGTCAAAAGTTAATTTTGTAACTCCACCAAGACTGAAAGAGTGTTTCCCATCATCTGCTTTAACCGTAAAGCTAACACATTCAATGACGTGTTCTTTTCCTTCTAAGGATTTTTTAGCTTTTATATTTGTTATTTCTATTGAAGTAGTTATCATTATAATTTATTTTAAAATGTAGTTGCATCAAATATTCTATATTTTAATTTTATAGATATACTTATTACACCAGTTGGTAAGGCACCGTTTGACGCCTTATGTAATGTAGTTGCTGTATTGGTTTTATAAGTTCTCGTCTGTAATGGAACATCTCTTGCGCAAAACCCATAACTTGGATTTACAGGTGTTCCTTGTGAAGCACTTAATATTTCATTTATTCTTGTTCCAGGTAGTGTAGATATTATAGCGGAAGCATTTGTATTACTAGCCTGTCTTACATCATAAGTTTGAGTACCACTCATAGATCCTGTTGCATTATATTTCACCATCCAATCAGATTCTGTAACTATAATTGCTTTGTTTGCTCCTGGCGCTGCTATTAAAGTATTTCCTAAAGTTGCGTTTAATTGAGCTCTTGTAAATGTCCATGTTCCTTCTTGTTCTCCTCTTACTACATTGCCACTTGGATCAACAGCTAAAGTTGCTAAAGTATCTTGAGATGGTGCCTGGTTGCTTTGATTAGCATTCAAGCTTCCGGTTGTTGCTACTGCTGTAGCTGTATAATTATCAAAAGTAATGTCTCCTTCTTTTACAGTAATTTCTTTTTTACCTTTACTTACAAGACTTACTCCATTATTACCATCAAATGAACCTAAACCTGTATCAGTATCTCCAGTAACTGTATATTCAGCGACGTTGATTCCTTTAACTAAAAATCCACCTTCAGCATATAATTGGTTACTTGTAAAAGTAAAAGCAGAAGTGGATGATAGCGCTGAAGAACTACTCCAAAAAGGTACTCTATTAGTAGCAC
>Ga0181393_1000327_pt1 | contig 17936 bp, 22 predicted proteins | sample 16SPOviralmetaG_FD_130122 | JGI IMG/M metagenome (GOLD analysis project Ga0181393, IMG submission 130122) | Marine viral communities from the oligotrophic San Pedro Time Series (SPOT) site, San Pedro Channel, CA, USA - 16 SPOT_SRF_2010-10-21 | ecosystem: Environmental > Aquatic > Marine > Strait...
TATTGTGCCCTTGTTGGAGAAGGGAGATCAAGCTGGTCCCATAATGCTTGCAGAAACAGCTTGAAATCGCCCTGTAAGGACGTTAAAACGTCTTTCATGTACGAATGTGGATTAATTAAGTTTAGAAGCTACTGAAGCTCTTTCTGACATCTTTTTATAGATGAACCTTTGTATCTCATCCATTTTTTTAGAATATTGTCTTATATATTTAAGTCTTTCTTTCATAGATGTATTTTTATCAAAATTAATTTTCCTGTAGTTAATACCAATGCGATCCATTTCTGCATGAACCCAATCATGTATATCTGGAGGTAAATTTATTTTATTAAATACTGAATTTCCAGTAAATAAGTTATAACGTCTACCTAAATGTTTATAGATAGCTTGTCTACCTTCTAAGTCTAAACCATTTGCAATATTAGAAATAAGTTTAATCATATTTAAATGATGACCTTCCCAACCTGAAGGAGTGACAAGATTTTGATTCCAAGATTTTAAAGCTTTAGGATCTGCTGTTTGTTCTGTAATAGACCAACTACGCCAATCATTTTGTAAAGTAACTTCGTCTAGCTTCTTTCCTAAAGATCTAATTGCTAATCTCCCAGTGCTTTTATCTTTTACATCAGTAAAAAATCTTTCTCCATCTAATTCGGCATACATAGATTCTTTCTGTGGTCTACCTGTTTCTTGCCATTTTTGTCCATAGTTTCGGTAGATAGTTTGTTTATCTCCTAATGGACCAGTTGAACGTTTAGGTAAAGTTAAATCAATATCACCATCTACACCAGCGTTTTTAAGATCTTTTACTAAACCTTCGTAAAAGCTTTTATAAGGTTGATTTGCACTTATAACTCCACGATTTTTTAAATTTTTTAGTTTGTTGTCAACGAATACATCTTTAGGGCGATTAAAAGTTTCTTGAACTACCTCTTTTGGTTGTTCTATTGGAACTACTTGAGAAGATCTTTTAAGTGCGTTCTCTTTTACAAATGCTTGTTTTGCTAAATCTCCACCAGTTAACGCTTCTGCACCGTTCTTAACTGCACCATTTCCGTTATCACCGTTCTTAACTACAGTTTTTGCTGCACTTTTTCCGTTCTTAACTACAGCTTTGGCACCGTTCTTTATTCCGTTCTTGGCACCGTTAAGAAGACCTTTAACAATTGCTCCTGCCATAAAAAAAGCCCCCTAAGAAGGGGGCGATATATTTGTACGTATGTGGACTGCTTACTTTCTGAGTCCTTTAGCTTTTTGTGCCGTTATTGACTTAGGGTATTTTTTGATGAAATCAGCTTTAGTCATTTGCTTCTTCTTCATCTTTTTAAAGTCAACTTGCTTTTGCTTTAGCTTCTCTACGTGAGCATCACCAAATCTGTCTCTATTCTTTTGTTCAATAGAGGATTTACCTTTTCTTACTCTTACTTTGTCGTTGTTTGAAGAAGTATTTGATCCTTTGTTTTTGCTTTTGTAAGTACCCATGTTTGGATATCTTGCTTTAGATATTTCAGCAGTACGTTTAGTAGCTTTTTCTGATAAGTTCTCTTCTGACTTCTTATATCCTTTGCCAAGATTAGACATACCACCTTTAGTTTTTACAGTGCTATAGACTGACTCAGCTCTTAACTTGTTAGCAGTATCTCCAGCTATGTTGGACATTTTCTTGCTTGTAGTACTGGTAACTCTTCCTCGTTTATTTTTACTTTGTAATTTTCTAATCTTTAAAGCATTAGCTATTTTACGTAAAGTACTTGAACGTTTCTTTTTTTGGTCTGCTCCAGACCTTTTTACTCTTGCCATCGTTATTTAATATGTTGATGAATAATTAGTTCTCTTAGTGGCTGAAATCCAAATGCTTTTCTCATCCATTCGAGCCAATTGCTACTACCTTTGTCGGCATTACATTTCCTGCACGCGCATACAACATTCGTTGTGAGATCTTGACCCCCCTTGCTGCGAGGCTTGACGTGATCGAGTGTAAGTTCTTTAAATTCATAAGTTTCTCCGCAATAAACACATGTGTAGTTGAAGTGCTCTTTTACAGCTCTTCTCCAGAGCCGTTTAGAATCTGAACTTGTCATGGTTATTAAGTTGTGTAAGTAATGTTTTGGACTAGGTAATAGAGGGGTCATTTACGTATTTTGAGTCGGCTTTTTCTATTGGTTGATGGTTTCTGGAGTCTTCCTTTCGTAGTACTCCCTTTGTAGTGAGCAGCATCTTTGCCGTCACCATTGCCATAGGTTCCAAGTTGTCTATTAAGTCGATTTGCATTAACACGTAGAGCTAATCCCTTCTTTGTTTTGTTGTATTTTTTCTGCTGCGTAAGTCTTTTTTGCTTAGCGGCTGGGTTGGATTTGTAGTAAGAGCTAGTACTTGCCATATAGCTTTGCCTGTACTAATTCTGGATCAACAGTTGGCATAACCTTTGCTAGTTTTGATAAAGGGTTTCCGTCATAAGCAACACCGCTAATGTCATTAGCTTTAAGCCAATCACAAGCTGCTTTCAAGTCCTGTGTAGTTGCTTCGCCGCCTTTTATACGACCAAGAAATTCTTTAGTAACTAGGTTATGCAACTCGTTAAATTGGTCTTCGGTTGCTTTTTTCTTCATGCGTTGTACTTCTTTTTCTTTTTTTTCTTCTTAGCTTTTTCTATCTTTTTGATAGTTCGATACTGATCGCCATATCTTTCCTTATCCATGTTGTATAGATATTTAGGTACTCCACGAACAGTTCTTATTTTTAAGATGTTGTTTGCTGCCATTATCTTTTTGCTGTCTTAGCAGCTCGCTTAAAGTTAGCTTTAGTAGGAGCACCTTTAGCTCCGGGTTTTCTCATCTTTTCGCCAGATCCAGCAGCAATGCGTTTTTTCTTGGCGTGGATATTAGCGTATAGTCCTCTTTTAGCAGGCATTATCTATACCCCTTTTTACCTTTACCGCCTTTAGAGCATTTTCTATTGTTCATTAACATTTCCATTTGCGAAGGGCAAGTGCCTTACGAGTAGGTTTGCCGTTTGGTTTTTTCATTGGTCCTTTAACTCCGCCCATACGAGCGCAGAAAGATTTTTTACGAGAACCTCCACCCGGTTGAGGTGCTTTGAGGTTTGAGCCTGTAGCTCTGTTGTATTTTTCTCTACCAGCTTTGGTGAGTCCGCCAGTACGACTTTTATGTTTGCCGATTTTTAAACTGACGTTCGCCATTAGACTCCTAGTCCTTTTTTAACTATCGCTAGTGCTTTGTCATCTAAGTCATTATCTGTTTGTTCTACTAATTTTTCTAAAAGTTGAATTACAAATACCTTAAATTTGTCAGTTTTTAAAAAGCTTAAAACTATTGGTTTTAGTATTGTTAACATTTGTTTTTGGTAATAATGATTGAATAGGAACTACGTCTGTACACATGTGTGCGACACGAGTTCCCGGTCTTAGGGTGAAACCCTTTTGTTGTAGTTCGGCACATTTGAGAGCACGTACCAGCTCATGATCTAACCTCATCTTTTCTTCTTGTCTTGCCGCGATGCGTCTGCATTGCTCTAAGCCACGCTTATCAAGCGGAACCATGAAGTTAACTTGAAAACCCCAGTTCTCATTTAACTGATAACTAGACGGGTGTAGTCCATCAAGACCTTCTTTTTCAGAATATGGATTGACATGGTTTCCCATGTAAAAGGGTGAGAAGGTCATAGTCGACCCATTACATGCGATTCCACTGCCGTAGTTTTGTCTTGACGAAGTTCCATTGTTTTGGAATTGCACCGCCTGATTGGTCACATTTCCCGTTGCGGCTGCAACCGGATTTGACGTGTTATTAACTTCTGGTTCAGTTGCTAAAACAGGACTTATTGTGAGAAGACTGATAAGGATGTAATAGTAGTATTTATAGTCCAATCTGTTGTTGCGTCTATCTGTTCTACTAGACCAGCAGCTCTTGTCACTGTTTCCATTGACCAAGGTTTTGTTACGTCTTTGACGGAAAATGTTGTATCTGCTGCTGTAATGTTTGAAGAAGGTTCGACATTGCTTCCAGACCAACTTTTTACTGCTGATCCAAAGGTTTGTGTCTTTTTGACTTCTTTGACGGTTTGGGTAGTTGTTGTCGTTGAGTTCATTGACCCCTGTGTGAAATTTGGGGTAATTGAGTTTGCTCTTGCAACTGCGGGTGACAACAGAGCTAAGAGAAGAATCCATTTCTTCATTTTGGTTTTGTTATTGTTGGTTTTGCCATCGGACATGCTGGAGGTTTTCCGTTTCCGTTTTTTCCAGTCGTTAAGCCGAATGTGGCGAGTGCGCCCGTAAATACGCTGGCGACGAAAGTGATATCTGAGTTACCAGATTTCTTTACCATAGGAATATCAACGTAGTTCATCGTAATGATGAAACCAGACCAGACAACAACGCCTAGTCTAACTACTGTTCCAAGGAACTCTATCTGATGTTCTTTATCTTCAGCTATATCTTTTACTTTGCCTAAGAAACCTTTTTCTTTGGTTGTCTTATCTTCTTCCATGTTGTTTTTAATATTGGTTTCATAGCTGTAACTAACCATTTAAAAACTGCTGTAGCAGTAAGAGTGGCAGCTACAGAAATTACTGCTGTAGTTCCAGCCGTAATTAATATTTCACTTTCAGGGACAGGCATTCGGACATCAATGATGGGTATATCTATTTGTTTTATACCAGCCGTTTGATTAGTATTAGTTTCTGTTTCAGATTCAGCTATAGCTTGTGATTTAACTCCTTCTGGTGCTCTTAAATCACTGGGTGGAACAACTAAAGGAGTGTACTGTGGTATTTCTCCTATAGGTAATTCAAATTCAAAGTTTGGAAAATCATAAGCATCTGGTAAATATAGAACTGGTAGTTCCATAAGTTTGAAAGTTAGCTAGGTTCTGTAGGGAAAGTAATGTTATCTGGATCTGACTGAGAACTAGGTAAATCTCTAAGTGCCTGACGATATGTCTTCCAATCATCAGATAATGTAAGATCGCTACCAGCTCTCCAGTCTGTTTGAGCAAGTTTACCGTTTCTTTCTGCTCTAACGCTTGCCCATTTACTAGCAAGAATTTCTGCATCTGTCGGTAAAGAAGCATTATATGCTGCAATTTCTGCATCTGTCATGGCGCTTACTACGCCATTTACCATTTTATTCATAATGTTAATTAATTATTTTAAGTATTGAAAAAGTTGAATTTCTGTCCCAATTTGCCAGTTAACAGTTGTGTTATTGTGAGCGTATATTCTAACTCTACCTATTGCATTACTATAGTTAGTGGTTCTAGCTCCATTTACCCTGTAAAATGTAGTATTATAATCACTTGGTTGACCTAGATTTATAAAAAAATAACATCTAGAAAAACCACTTGTTTTATGAATACTTAAATCCATAGTAAAAACACCTTTTTGGTTAGTCCACTGTGCACTTTTATCATTGTATTCTAACCATACTTTATTGGCACTTTGATAGTAATAGTTATAACCATTGTAGGCGTTGAAACCAAAGTCTTTTCTGTAGTTAGTATTTAATACGTTTCCGTATTGGTCACGAAAATCAATATATGGGTTATTTGAAGCACTCGGTATAAGTTTTTTACCAACTATAAAATAATTATTATTTTCTGGTAAATCTATAAATTCAATATAGTTAACAGCAGCCCCTGTTACTACTGAGTTACTTATAAGTTTTAATGCAGCCCCTTGTGATGCTGTTTGTGCAGGCAGAGCTGAACCGGGTAATTGTCCTGTTGTAAAACTAGACGTAGACATATTAGAAGTGTCTATTACAGGAAAAGATTTAAATTCTAATTGCCCTACAGCTGTTGCTCCACTTCCTGTGACACTTTTAACATGTAAGTGCCCATCTGCTACAGCATTATTATCTGGTAATATTATAGTATGAGCTTGACCAGTACTTTGAGCAGGGGATTTAATTTTGACAGCGTTAGATCCGCCAGCAGCAGTTAGCTGTAATGTACCATCTACACCGCCAGCTGCTTTAACTTTTACAAGTCCTGTGCCTTTAGGAGAAAGTTTTACATTTGAACTACTACTTTCTATTTCATCAACTTTTATTTTTGACATAATTTAAACCTCCATGTATTTATATATTGAACATTCCAAGCCTATATTCAAAGCATAACCAGTAGAATTTCCAAGTCTAATACCACCTACTGGTACTTTGGTGCTGTGAAGCACAGCGTTAGTATATGCGATATATGACATAGAGTTATAAGGTCGGAGAGCCTTTATATGTACTCCAGCATTAGGATTTGCTGTTGATCCAGTAGTTAAATCAGCTATAAAACCTAATGCATAATGCTGATTACCATATTCATCTGCGTCTATCTGAATATCAGTTTGTGTCTGCCGTAAATCATAACCCCCTGGATTATATTTATAACTGTACCACCTTACGCAATCGTAATATGTTGCAGGGCTATAGTTGTTATCAATTAAAGTACCATTAGTATCAAAAAACTTCATTTGTGCTCGTGAACCGTTTCCGTTATAATTCCAATTTCTAATCACTATTCGATACACTGAATCTGCTTCTAGAGTTGTAATGTCAAAGTAGTGAATACTGGTATTTACAACATATGTACTTATATGTTTAAGTCCAAGACCAGCTGTTGCAGGCAAAGGTGAAGGTAATCGAGCAGCATCCAGACTTCCAGTTGTTAGCTGTGCTGCGTCTAAATTTATATTTGGTGGTGTAACTGTTGCATACTCTAGTTGCCCTACTGCTGTAGATCCGCTTCCTGTAATACTTTTTACTCGTAAATACTTATCTTGAGCTATTTGATTATCAGGTAAAATCAATGTATAGTCTTGAGCAGCAGTACTAGGTGGAGATGCAATTTTTACTTTACTATTATTTGCAGTAGAATTAAGTTGTAAAGTTCCATCAGTTTCATCACTTTTTATCTCAACAACACCAGTACCGTTTGGCGTCAATTCTAAATTCCCGTTATTTGAGAGAGATTCAATCTCATTAATTTTTATTTTTGACATAGTTAAGAAGTCATATATTGATAAAGTAAAAATGTTGTAGGATTTGTAAACTCGTAACTTCCAGCACTTCCAGAAAATTGTATACCATGTACTCTTGTTCCAGCACTTGGATTAGCTAAGTTAGCTTGACCTAAAAAATAATATGGATATGTATAATCTAAAACATAACCGAAGATGTCGAAGTAAACACGATCAGTACCTGTAAAAAGCTCCATCCTCATATACATGTTTCCAGATACACTATCGGATTGGAACTGCATAGGATATTCGCTTCCATTTGACCCAGTTTGGTTATTCATAGCAGTCCTTCTATTGTTCCAAGAAACATAAGCTTTATTATTAGTACCACCAGCACTACCTGCATCTTTTAACTGAGTTCCGTCTGCACCTAAAAATATAGTGTTCAAGTATTGCATCGTGGCAGTAAATTTCACGTCCTTACCTATTATTAAGTAATGACCATTGTCTTCAAGTCCATTGAATGTAATGAAATTTGTATCAGTTCCAGAAGGAACTACCGTTTTATTTATTAATTTAAGACCGCCTCCACCAGTAGGTGAAATACCGCCTATTCTCGCATTCGCAAACACTCCAGAGGTTACATTAGCAGCATCTAAGTTTGTATAACTGGTAGGGGGTGTATCAACAAACTCAAGTTGACCTTCAGCAGTAGTTCCGCTTCCAGTTATACTTTTTACCTTCAGTAGTTTATTAGCTGCTATCTGATTATCAGGTAAAGCTATTTTATAATTTTGACCAGCACTGTCGGCTGGAGCTTTTAATTTAACACCATGACTTTGAGTAGAACAGTTAAGTTGTAAAGTAGCATCGTTATCTGCACCTGTAACTTCACAGACTCCAGTAGTACCCTTACTAACAACTTTTAAATTGCTATTAGTGCCATTAGCTTCTAATTCATTAACGTTTAATTTTGACATAATAATATTGTTTAATAAAAGTCCACAATAGATCCGTCTGTTACAGTTAAAACCGAACCAGATGAAATGCTAATTGGACTAATTGCAAGGTAGTTGTTGTTAGTTGTTGTTGTAAAATTGTTACTAACTTGATTATCTGCTTCTATAAATAACTGTTCGCCACCAGATCCTGTTAGTTCTGTTAAGGACAGAAGAAAAAATAATTTACTTAACATAGCCTTAAACTGACACGAACTGCATAAAACTTCCGTCTGTTACCGTTAATGTGGCGTTAACTGATAATGGTAGAAGATTAATGTAATTTTTATTTGTTCCTGTTGTAAAGTCTGTACTCATTACATTATCTGACTCGATAAATAATTCGTCAGTACCTCCACCAATTAAACCTCCACCACTAGAAGGAAGATGTGTTAAGTTAGCTCCACTAATTGCTGGTAGTGTTGCAGGAAATACAACATCTGGTATTGTTCCAGAGGTCAAATTTGATGCATTTAAATCTGATAAATTTGCTCCACTGGTTACTGGAAGTGTGGCTGGGAACCTTTGGTCTGGTATTGTTCCAGTATTTAAATTTGAAGCATCACCAGCTGTAAAACCTCCCGAAGTACCCGTAGTATTTTGGTTGAGAGTATCAACAGAAAATGTAGTACCATTCAGTGATAAACCCGACCCAGCACTATAAGTTGTATCTGTACTAGCTACCCATGCATAATCTGAACCATTCCAACTAAGTACATAACCTGACGTTGGATTACTTTGGTTTAAATGTGTGTCAACGTCAGTATTAGTAAATCCTGCATTATCTACCCATGCGTAGTCACTACCATTCCAACTAAGTACATATCCTGATGTAGGATTACTTTGATTTAAATGTGTATCAACACTGTTATTATTGTAAAGACTTCCTTGAGCTGTAACACCACCTTGCCAAGAACCACCATTATAAATTTTTAATTCGTTAGCAGTAGTATTAAAGAATAAATCTCCTGTATCTAAATTAGTAGTTGGGTTACTAGCACCTGAGCTATATCTAGCTGCAAAGTCATTAACAGTACCAAGATTATTTGCAACTGTGTTTACGTTTGCTAAAGATCCACTTACAGCATTTACACTTGATATGTTGCCAGCAGTAGTATTTACGTTTCCTATGTTTCCAGCAACTATACCTATAGTGTCATCGATAATTGATATGGTGTTACCCATACTATTACCGTGTTGCGTACAGTAATATATCAGCGAGTTTGGTGCAGTTGATGGTACAACAAAGATTACTGTAGACCCAGTTTGCCCTGCTGTTCCATTTACTGTTAGACCTGTGGTGTATGAAGCGTTACTATTATCTCTAAATGCTAGTGGATGATTATTGTTAGTACTATCAGATTGGTCAAATGTGTAAGTAAAACCTCTAGTTAAAGTTAAAGAAGGATTAGCTACACCATTTATATAGAAAACACCACCTGATACAGTTACAGTAAATGTTTGTGCAGCTCCTAAAGAATTAGCTACAGCATTTACATTTACAATGTTTGCACCAACGGTATTTACGTTTGTAATATCACCTGCAACAGTATTTACGTTTGCAATATCACCTGCTGTTGTATTTATATTAGAAGCGTTAGCATTAAGTGAATTTATAGCTGCTATGTTACTAGCTACAGTTGTTACTTCTGTTGCTTTTGGTACTAATCTATGAAAAGTATATGTATGTAATGTAGTAGTTGTTTCTACTAAAAAACCAAAGTCTTGAGGTATAGAATCTGTTACTCCTGTAATTGTAACTGTATTACCAGTTCCAGCACCATTAGTAATAGTAACCGTAGTACCACTTGGAGTTAAAGTAGTTGATGCTGTTTTAACAGAAACAATAGTACCAGCACCGTTGTTTGCATCTGGGTTTGCTGTAGGAAAACTTGTTTCGTTTGCTATTGGTACAAATCCACCAACCTCATCAATTAAATCAATAATCCTGTCATTGATAGCTGCTGTTGAAGCAATGGTTATATCGTTGTCTGGAAATACATCACCATCTTTAATAGTGTCCCCAGAAGATATGTTGAAATATCTAGCATCTGCAGCCGATTCACTAAGGTATCTACTATCAAGAACTCCATCATTTAATAGTTCTGTTTCTGTATAGTATCTACCATCAAGAAGACCAGTTTGTGTGAGCTCTGTTTCTGTAAAATATCTACCATCAAGAAGACCATCAGTTGCTAGTTCAGTTTCTGTGTAATATCTACCATCTAATACGTTTTGACCAGCATTAGCTGAAGGATTAAGTTCAGTTTCTGTGTAGTACCTGTTGTCTAAAGTACCTGTAGCTATCTCACTATCAGTTAATTTATCTGACTGTAGTAATGTTTTTATTTCTGCTGCTGTCTGATCTATCGTCGCCGCAGGTTCAATACCATCAAGTTTTGTTCCGTCAGTTGCTATATCTCTTCCATCAACAGTTCCACCAACAACTATGTTTCCAGTTGTTTGTACAACTTGTGAACCAAAGTCAGGTGAAATCTTTGTACCAGCTATTGCTGCTGAGTTATTTACATCATCATTAACAATAGAACCATTAACTATGTTATCTGAGTTAACGGTTATACCACTAGGTAAAAGTCCAGTAGCAATTTTAGTATTTGCTATTGCTGCACTTGCATTAATATCAGCATCGACAATAGTTCCGTCTAATATTTTTGCAGACGTAATTTGTCCATCTTTAATATCTGCTGTAATTATATTGTTTCTATGTTCAACAGCAGCAAACCTTGCCATATCATGTATGTTATTAAGGTCATTTGCTCTTATAGATGAACCAGCAACAAATACTGCTGCTGGTGTTTCTATATCTGTTTCTCTATATATATGTACTTCTCCGCTTGCGGCTGCTCCTAATACAATAGTTGTTGGATTGTTAGTTACAGTATATTGACCAGTACTCGGGTTACTAGTCACATATGTTTGTAATGCACCCCCAATTCTTACCTTGAGGTCTGTGTCTTTTAGTTTTTCAATGTTAGTAGCATAGGAGGTGGACCCTGCACTCAAAAATTCTTCAGTTGTCTGTACCGCCATTTGGTTTTACCTGTTTATTTATAAGGCATTTCTAGGATCTTTTTGATCGTGCCTTTGTTTGCTTCTCTGTTTTTTAGTTTTTGATTTCTTTCTTCAATGAGTAACTTTTGGACGTCGTTATCATTTTTAATTGAAGCCCAAGCTCGTTTCTTAGCTTTGTCAAACGTTCTTGCAATTCGTTTGTAGTGTGGGAAGGATTTTGTTTCAACATCTTTCATGCCATTTTTCTTGTACCATTCCATCTCAGCAAGCGATGTTTGCATTGTTGGATCAGCAGCCATCTTGTCAAACTCAGCTAATAGGTTTTGTTCTCCTATGGCTTTCTGCAACATTGATCTAACTTTTGGACTGTCAGATAAATCTGTTCCATCTGGAGCTGAATACGTAGAAGTTCTCATGTCATAACCACTGTTAAATAACATTTCTCTTCCTTCTGAATAGTCCAAGTTAAAGTTGATTGGAGATACTGCATTAAACATACGAGTAACAAAATCGTGATCTTTAATAGGCTTACCAGTTAATATGTCGTATTTAATAGGTAATGGATCTCCTGCAATCATTTCAGTTGCAAGGTTTCTATTTCTTATAGAGCTTTCAATATCAGAACCTAACTCTCTTGTGTAAGGTGTTAGTACTTTACCAATTTCATTTCTAAGACTAGATAAAGGAACTGTATTGTTCATTAGTGAAGCAATGATTCTTTGTTGCTGTCCGGGTTGCCCAGAAAACAAATCAACAAATGATTGCATACCAGCTAAATAAGATTTACTTGTAGCGGTACCAGCCAATGCCATGGCTAATTTAGCTAACCTATCTTCTGCCCATTCTTCACCCATTAACTGTTGATGGTCTCCTATATCTCCTACTAATGCAAGTATTTGGTTATAAGGTTCAAAAGCATCATAGTTAACCCAGACGTCACCAATTTTTATAGTTCTTGGTTTCCATCCCATGTCTAACCATGCTTGTCTTTGTTTTCTATCTGTCGGTCCATTACCATGTAATCCACCACCTAGATATGCCATTGAAGCCATAAATAAGGCACCAGAACCTATAGCTAATCTTCCATTTTGTACAGCTTTAGCATTTATTAAATCTCTAGAAGATTCAATACCATACTCTTTCAAATGACCGAGATCCATACCGGGTTGAGTTCTAGCTATCTGATTAAATTCATCAACTAAGAAGTTAAAACCGGGAGTATGTTTAGCAGTAAGTTGTAAACCATTTATTCCAGTTCTTGCAAATAGAAAGAATGGTCTAGCCCAAGGTGCATTATCAAACGCAGTTGCTAAGTTTTTACCAAATCCTTTTAAAGGAGCAGTAAGAGTAGCTTCACTTCTAGCATAATTAGCAGCTTTATTTGTTAAATTTCCTTCAGAATCAAAAATTTTACTATTAAATATATCTTCTTGATCTCTAAAGAATTTAGCATCAAAGTTTTGGAAATTTCCATCTGGTAACTTTGCAGCAGCTTCTAAAAATGCGTCTTGTCTTGCACCTGCTCTACCAATAAGCAAACTAAAAGCATCATCAGTAGATGCCATGATCTTGGTTGAGTAAGTAAGTAAACTACTATCATTCATTCCTCGGATCATGTTAGCCATACGGAATAATACTTTATCTTTTGTATTACCTCTTTGCTCTGCCCAAGTACCATACAATTTCCATTGGTCATCTACTGTACTTCTTTCAACATATCTAGTTTTAAGAGTTGATAATTCTCCAGACCAGTAACCATTAAGTTTTTTTTTAAATAATGTAAAAGCTTCTGGTACAGCTTCACGAAAAGCATTCATCGCTGCCAAACCAGCTCTAGCCGTTACCATGTCACCTTTCAGCGCACCACCTACAGCCATTGCCATTGGTCTAGTGAAAGCAGCAGTTCCTGTACCTAGAGTTGCTCGAACTGATGTTTTAGGTCCAGACAAAACACTATGAGTAAACATAGTTCCTGCCTCTCTTAATAAAGCACCAGTTTTTTTCTCTCCATCAAAATATCCACCTCTCATTTTCTTACGCAAAAATACGTCAAGATCATCAAGAGTATGTACACCATCTGCCATCGAAATACCTTCAAAGATAACTTTAAATAAATCATCACCACCTTGTTCTGGTGTAAGTTCCATTGCCATTCTGAAGGCATCAATACTTTCTTGTACCTTTTTTTCGTTTGCTTCTCTAGCAGCTTTTTTAGCATCAGCTACAGCTTTTTTAAACTGTTTAAGAGTTTTAAAATCACCTGATACTTGTTTGCCTCTCTTTATACCTTTAGTACGACTGAGACCAAAATCTGAAAGCTGTTCTGATACTAATGAACTTGCTTCTTTTCTTAGACGTAAACCAGCAATAAGCTTGTCTACAAGATGATGTACTGGTCCATCTATATCTTTTATGTCTGTGATATCAGCTAATTCTCTACCAACTAAACTTTGTGATTGAATATCATTAAACAAAGAAACATTTATCATGTCTAATGCTTTTATATATTCTGGTTTTACATAAGTAGCTAGAGTTTCTTGAGTAACTTTTCCAGTTTTAGGATCTTTAAACGCTGCTTTAATTTCTGTCTTATCTCTTAAAAGTCTTTCGTAGAATTGTTGAGAAGTAAATTCACTTGTGTTTCTACCTTCATAAATATCTTTAAAGATTGCCATATTTTCAGCAACAACTTCGTTTAAACTTCTACCAGTTTCTCTGGCAGTTTGTTGTAAGCCTTCCATATATTTTTCACCTTTAAAGTCACCTAATATTGCTTTTACTAGATCTTCAGGTTTTTTCTTTCCTTTAGCTACGTCTTCTATTTGTTGGTTAGAAGTCATAGAACCTACATGACCATCTTCATTACCAAACTCAGTTTTCTTTTGTTTAATAGCTTTATCAACATCTTTTGCTGAATGGTTAGAAGTAGAGTTTCCTAACTCTCTTGACCCTATCGGTTCATTCTTTGGAAAGCGTACTCCGGGTTCTTTTACTTGTGCCTTAACACTTTCTCTAGTCTGTGCTTCTACACTATTTCTTCTGGATTGAGTGTATTCAGCAAAGTCACTACGAATACTATCGTAATCTGCATCTAATACATTTCTAACTTGTTGACCAATTCCAGTTAAATCTTCTGGATTTGCTGCAATTACTTCATCTCTAATTTTCCCTAATCCTGTACCAAGTTCTTTTGAACCTCCAACAACAGCATCAGTTCCTTTAACAGTAGCCTTACCAGCTTGTTGTATTCCTTTACCAGCTATAGGTAGAAACTTGAATAAAGCTGCATCAAATACTGCACCTATTCCAAGATCTTCAACAACAAACTTTAGCTTTCTCATTACAGGACTATCAGCATCATTTGTTGCCAATGGTGTATTTAACATTGGATATCTTTCAGCTATTTGTCCAAAGATATTATTTTGATCGCCTGTTTCGTTTTGATCTAATAAAGAGTATGTACCTCCAATAAGAGCACCTCTTTTTAATTCTTTAGTTAATAGTGATCCTGTTAGTTTTGTTGATATTCCTTTTGCAGCTAGAGCTTTACCACCAACTCCAAGAGTTAAACCAGCAGTAGTTCCAACTTCAGCAATTGATTCAACAACATCACCCCACCATGTTTTAGTAACAATAGGATCACCATCACCATACATGAAGTCATCCCATTCAGGTTGATAACCTTCCTCAGTTGCTTCTTCTTCTTCCATTTCGCCATTGAAATAATCAATGACTCTTTCAGGTGCTGTAATGATATTTCCTACACCTTTTCTAAATCCAGATCCAGCACCAATTAAAGTATCGGCTGCATAGTCTCCTACTGTGTGACCTTCTGGTTTAGCTATTTCTTCTGCTACTTCTTCTTTGCCTTCTTCAATTTCATTGTTGATAGCTTTTTGTTGATCAGCAGCTTGTATGTTTGCGACTGCCGCAGCAGTCTCTTCTTCGGACATTCCCATTCCAGAGATACCTATCTCTATCGTGGGATCAAATTCTTCGTTCATTTTACCTCGGTAAATATTAGCTTTAAAGAAAGCCAATAAACCGTAGTTACTGGTCTTGTCTTACTAAAGCTTTTTTATTAAAAATGGATGTTTTAACGTTTTGTTCTTGATCTTTTAATTCGTCTAATATCCTTGCTCTTGTAATACGAGAGCGAGTTGGGAACTTATAAATGTAATTTAAAACTTCACTGCTATATTTCTGTTCTTCTGGTTTGTCTGGAGTTTCATCTTCCATCAACTGACCTACTTGAGCGTTAGCTAAATCAATTGGATTGATACCCATTCTCATTGCTACGTCTTTGTAATAGTCTGGTATGTCTTTTGACTGTTTTAGTGGTGTTTTATACCAAGCCAATAGTTCAGCTTTACTTGTACTGTCAGCACTGATTGGTTGTTTTTTCCATTTACCACCAGCAGATTGAGTCATACTTTTTTGTATCTGTTTGCTGTATGAGTTATCAGATCGCTTAAGATCAGGATTCATCATACTGGTAACTGTCATAGGGTCATTTAAAACTTCTTCTAGAGCCCGTCTACCAGCTTTCAGTGCTTCTCTAGGTGTACTTACTACCTGACCATTTTGTACTAGCTCGGCACTATAAGCTTTATTAAATACTTCTTCCAGATTCCCATAAAGATCTAACCACTCTGCTGTAGCAGTTTCAGTTGACCCAAATGTGTCATTAGCTCCTCTATCTGTAGCAGCTTTTATATATTTAGTAGCTGTTTCATACTGTTCAGTTCCGGGAATCATTGTTCCAGTAGAAAGTATCTTATCCTTATGCTCATTAAACTTAGCTGTACTTACGTTAGCCATTTCAAAATCATATACACCATCTTGATAACGCATTGATTTCTCAATCATGTCTTCAGCTTGCCAATCTTCCATATGACCAGCTAAAGCATCAGATAATTCTGTTGGTACATAACCATCATATTTGTCTCTGTAAATAGACATCATCTGCATCTTATCTTCGTTAGTCCAATCTTTTTTAGACTTAACAACTTGTAAATCAGCAGCTATGTTAGCTTCTCTTTTCTTTTCTATAGCTTGATTACCAAGTTCGGCAGCATTAACTAACTCACTAGATAAACTACTCCACTCTTTCCATGAACCCATAGTCTTAGTAGAACCATCACGAGCTTCTATTTCGTGATTAACAATAGACATAGCTTCGGTATATGTAATTGTATTCTGTTCAACTAGATCAATTAAGTTCTCTTTAAATGCTATTCGTCCTGCGGAGATAGTAGTTCTATTTCTAGCTGCATATCTAGCTGACCAGTCGTGAGCAAGTTGATGTCCATCTTCAGGGTTAGCAGTAGAGAATCCAACTGCAATCATTCTGCTGTCAGATGCTTTTACTTGTGCCTGATAATTAGCTTCTCTTTCAATTGCTTGTTTCTTACGTCTAGCTGCATCAAACTTATCTATCTCAGGTTTAACAACAGTAGCTACAAGAGCTTCATTTAATCCTGCAAATTGTCTTGCATATTCAAACTTAATCTTTTCGTCTAATCCTGCTTGTTCTGAAGGAGAAAGATTATCTAAGTGACCAACAGAAACTTTCTGTCCATCTCTTATAACATCTATCTTTGTAGTTTCATAAGCATCATAAACATACTGGTCATAACCTTTAGCTTTCTGCAAAGCATACTGTTCTGCAACCATATACTTTTCCCAGCCAGCCATGTTACGAAATTCTTGAGCGGTGATACTGTCACCGGTTTCTTCTTCGTACTTAGAAGCAAATTCTTGAGTAGCTAAATCATCGTCAAATAGCTGTGAACGTTCACCTCTAAATCTTGCTTCTAGTTCTGGGCTAACACCTTTAGTCAGTATGTCTAAAGATATCTGTGCTTCTCTGTCAGCTCTATATTTATCTTGTTTCTTTTTTATTATGTCTCCGACTGTAGATGAAAGAGAGGCTAAGCCATCGTACATCTTCTCGGTGTTTCTAACTCTATCAGCAGAATTCTTTTCTAGCTGCTGTAGATAATTTTCTTCTGACTGTTGTATAGCTCTGTCAGAAGCTTCTTGTTCTGGGACAATATCAAGGATCTCTTGAGGAGTTACTGACTGCCCAGTTATTTGATAATTAGGAATCATGGCGCGAAATATTGAACACTTGGGCTGTAGTTCATATAGTTGTTTCCAACTAAAGATGAAGAAGGAGCATAGAAACTTGTATTAGATGTAGCTGTAGATGGAGGTGTAGCTGGAGTTTGCGGTTTTTTTAAACCATCACCTTTACTATCCATACCTTCTATACCAGCACCTAAAGCCTTACCCATGCCTAACATGAATGTCATTCCTACGTTTTGATATACCGGTTCTGGAGGTGCTAAGTCTTGTACTGGTTGAATAGCTACCTTTCCAAAGGATCTATTTAGTTGTCCTTTTAACTGTCTATTAACATCACTAACAACATCTCTAGCTTGATAACCAGCTTGAGCTAAGCCTCTGGATCTTAGTGCTTGACTAATACCAAAATTACCTTTGTTCATAACTAATGCTCTAGCTACACTCGAACCTCTTACACCACGCTCGGCTGCTTTAGCTTCGATCATTCCTTCGTTCTGTAGCATCTTTTTGAAGTCTTCCTGATTCTCAAGAATTGCTAGAGACTTTGCATTATTTAATTGTCTTTGTGTTCTTGAGTAAGCTCGTTGAGCTGCAATATTTGCTTGATCAACTTCTTCCTCAAATTGAACTTTCTTAGTTGCATAAGTAGTTCTTGTTTGCATCCACTTACGTTCTCTGACTTTAAGTCGATGCTCATGTATCCTACGTTTTTCTTTGTTAGCTTGAGATGCTGCTTGAGCACTTCCTATCGCTGAAAACGCTGGACCTATTGCTGCTGGACTGCACACGGCAAAATTCTATAAAGGATAAATTGTTTGGTCCGTAGGGAAATCTCCTAAGAAATTTAAAACCTAA
>Ga0181393_1000328_pt1 | contig 17900 bp, 19 predicted proteins | sample 16SPOviralmetaG_FD_130122 | JGI IMG/M metagenome (GOLD analysis project Ga0181393, IMG submission 130122) | Marine viral communities from the oligotrophic San Pedro Time Series (SPOT) site, San Pedro Channel, CA, USA - 16 SPOT_SRF_2010-10-21 | ecosystem: Environmental > Aquatic > Marine > Strait...
CATTTGACCTGCGAGTTCTTCTACTGTGTCATAATTTGTATCTCTTGATGCAGTACCAGAGTTAGGACAAATATAAATACCATTCTCTGTTGCGTCTGTTTGTGATTTAACTAAAATTTTATCGCCAGTAGAAAGTGAAATACCATCAATAGTATCTCCATTTTCTAAACCATTAGTTAAATTAACATTACCTGTTGTAGCAACTTTAGTAATAATTCTTGTTCTCATTCCTGCGATTGCATTATCTACATACAATTTGGAACTTGCTTCGGTGTCTGCTGTTGGTAAAGATAAACCACTTATAGAGCCACCAGTTATAGAAACTGAATTACTAGCCTGTGTTGATATTGTGCCAAGACCAAGATTTGTTCTTGAAGTAGAAGCTGATGCAACATCAGATAAGTTTGAAGCCTTTTCTAATCGTGCTGTAATTTGATCTTGTGCGTTAGAAGATAAAGTATTTATGAATTGAAATTCAGAATTTGTAACACTTCCATCAGCAAGTTTTGTTACAGTAATATTTGATCCTAATTGTGAATCTGCTATGTTACCAGATAAATTTGAACTTAAATAACCTGTTGCATCTGCTAAATTAAAAGCAGGAGTAGTATCTGATCCACCTAAAGATAAACTTACTCCACCATAATTAACTGTTGAATTAACAAGTTCTGCATTAGCTACTCCACCATCTTTAATAGTTACTGCACCAGAAGATACAGCGAAATTATCAGAGTTGAAACTAGCAATACCTTTATTACTTGTTGTAGCATCTTCACCTGCTATTGTTAAAGTTTGTCCTGAAGCTGTGGTATCTATTCCTTCACCACCTGCTAAAGTAAATGTTTGTGAGTCTAAATCTACTGCACCTGTTCCACTATCACCTGCGTAATCAAGGTCGCTTAAACCTACTTGATTATCCACATATGCTTTTATACTTTGTTGAGAAGCAACAGCAGTAGCACTATCACTAGACATATTATCTTCATCTTTAAATGCTGTACCACTAATTGCTGTGTTTAAAACAGGAGAGGTTAAAGTTTTATTTGTTAAAGTTTCTGAACCTGCAAGAGTTGTAAAATCATTATCACTTAATGCTGTGTTAAATTGTGCTGTAGTACCTGTGAGAGTATTATTAGCAAGATTAATAGTTTTACCAGTTATAGTTGCTGTTCCACCATCAACATAAGCCTTAACTGATTGCTGTGAAGGAGGAAGAACTGCTGAGTTACTAGCCATGTTATCTTCATCAACAACAGGAATAGCAGGATTAGTATAAGTTGAACCTACAAATACTGATACAGTTGAGTCAGAGGCATTTATTGTTCCACTATCAAAAGTAAAAGAAACAGTAGTATTAGGCGAGGAGTAAGATGAGGTTGCAATCTTTCCGTAGATTGTTCCTGTGTTAGTACCTGTGATTTTTATTCTACGCCCTACATGGTAAGCTGTAGTTACATCAGCATTAATAGTTACGCTAGTTGAGGAAGCTCTAGTGTAAGTAACTGTTGATGTTCCTGAACCTAGTAAAAACCATTCTTTGTCATTAGCAAAATCACGAACATCTTTTAACTCTTGTCTAATAGCATTATTAACATCTGATGGACTCATGCCCTCAGAAATATTTACACCATTGATAGCTGTATTTTGTGATGCTGTGGTTTTATAATTTGATACTGTCATTGTTTCTTCCTATAATTTTTATCTAAACTTGTTGATGAGTCCACCTGATTCACCTATATTTTGTGCTGTTTGTTGAGGTACATTAAAAGCCTGTTCTCCTAATAATCCTGAAGCTACTCTCCCTGCTCCTTTAGAAACAAGCGAAGGTGTGTTTAATAATCCTCTGGTTGCCCCTCTGCCTAATCCATAAAGTAGTTGTGAGCCAATAGTAGGTAGAACATATCTAAGTGCTGTTCCAAGACTTGTAGCTGATTGACCTGCAATAAGTCTTGATGCAGTACCACTATCAGGAACAAAATCACCAAACATTTCATCACCTTCTCTTGCCAAACCAAGCATAAGATTTTTACCTGTTTTAGTAACTTTTTTTCTAATTGATTTATCTACTTTTTTTATTGCATTAAGAAATTGTGCTGTAGAAAATATACCTTGTGTTTTATTGGCACTTGAAACAGCTTCTCCTATTGGGTTTAATTGTGCAAATGCTAAATTAATTTTTTGTAAATTTGATTTAGGATTATTTAATTGAATACTTTTTCTTAAAGTTTTTCTTAAATCGTTAAAAGCAAAACCTATGTAAGTGTCAAAACCACCTTTACGCATAAAGTTATTCATATCAGCAGTTAAAGTTTCTTCTAATTTTTTTAAATTTTTACCAGAAATAAATTTAACTCCAGTTTTACTTATTTCAGTTTTACTTAAAAAATCTCTTTGTAATTTATTAAATATAAGATCTTTAGCTTTTGCATCAATATCAGCCTTATTAACAACATTCATTAAATCGTCTTGTAGGTCTAATAATTTTAATCCTTTTACTTTTAATTTAGGTAAGACTTTTGAATATTCTTTACTTACAAAATCATCAACAACATCAAATGCTTCATTTCCATTTAAGTTTTTTAATCTATTCTGAATTATTTTTCTTGAATTATTATTTAATATTGGTTCTATAGCTTCTAACATAGCGTATTTGTTAAAGTCTGAAATAGATTGAGTTTTTGCCATTGAAATTGCTGAACCAACACCAGGAATAGATGTTGAAGAAGCCTCTAATCCATACGCTAAGTTTCCTAATGATCCACTTCCTTTTACTCCTTGACCTGCTGTTATACGAATACCTTTGTTTAACATTTTTCTAGCAAGTTCAGTTGTTTTTGGTAATATTGCACCTGCAACTTTTCCAACTGTGCCTCCAATAACTGCACCACCTACAGCACCTTTTAATCTGCTTTCTGCATCTTCTCCAACACCTGATCCATAAACTGCTCCTTGTAAAGCACCTACTTTTCCTGCACCTTTAATTCCTGCTCTAGCTAATAAACTTGCACCACCTGTAGCTATAGAAGGTAAAACTGCACCTGCAATTTCTGAACCATAAGCAGAGATTGGATTGCTTTCTCTAAATGAGGCTAGTTGTTCTCTTTCTTTTTTTACTTCATCTTCATATTTAGTTCCTTTTATTAATGATTGAACTTTTGCTCTAGCTTCATCACCATAACCAAACATTAATCCTTGACCAATAGCTGATTTCATCAAGCCTTGCGTGTAACTTACTTTTTCTTTTTTCTTTGGCTTGTTTTTATTTACTTCATTTTGTAAAGCATTTTTAATATCATCTAAACTACTCATTCTACTTCCTCATCAAAATCTAATTCTAAATTAAATGTTTTAGCTAATGCTATAATTTGTTCTTTTTGAATGTCAGTAAAAGCATCATCAATAACTTCACCATCACTATTTAAGTTAAGATCTAATAATCTAAGTAATTGAGTTTTAGAAAAATCAGGTATTTGTGTTAAATCTAATCTTAGTGCTTGGTCTGGACTTAATATATTTAAAAAATTATCATTAAATTCAATTAATTCTTTTTTAGGATATGCACCAAAGCCACCACTTGTAACATTAATATTATAAGTTTCTAAAGCATCTTTATAAGTATTATATTTTTGTGCAAATATTTTTGACATTTCTGTAATAACTGCTTCAGGATTTGTACTAATATCAGCAGGATCACCACCTAATGCTTTAATAATTCTTATAGCATCTTGTTCTGTCATGACACCACCACCAACAACTTCAATTCTATTAGCACCAATTAAAGCCTGAAAATCTCCTTCAAGAACTTTTTGTCTTAATTCTTGTGGTGTTAAATCATTTTTACCTAATATTGTATTTAAATAAGAACTAAATTGTGTAGCTAATTTTTCCATACCTACAGGGCCATTATCTACATTTTCCATAAACTTAGTAAGTTTAGTTAAATCTTCTTCAAAAGTAGTTAATTCTCTTTTTTCTTTTATAAATACATTTCCTGTAAGATCTGATTTTCCTAAATTACTTACTGTTGAAATTTCAGCAGGTACTTCACCACCAAACATACCAGGTGACCATGCTTTTTTCTCACCATCAACATTAACTAATACACGACCATTTTTTCTATCTACAAAGGCGTTATATTTATTACCTGTATTTGGATCTGTTACAATGTAAGCAAAGTTTTGATCTCCACCCAATTTATTAGCTTTAGTTCTTTCAATGTCTAATTTTTCTCTTTCTCTTTCATTAGCTTTAGCAACATTATATCCATTACTAATTCTTGATAAAAAAGATTTAGGTGTTGTTGAATAATCATCATCAATATTCATAAAGAAATCTCTACCAAAATCTGAAGTAGCAAATTGAACAGCCTTGTCTAAAAGACCTTGAAATCCTTGTTTTGGTTTTTCTTCATTAGGCAAATTAAGTAAACCTTTTTTTTCTGTTTTATTACCTTGTTGATTTAACAAACCAGATGCTTTTAAATATTCTTCTTCAGTATTAAATTGTGGAATATTACTAGGTACTTTTTCTGTTTGATCTTGAGTACCCATTTCTAATTCTTCAGGCAAATCAAAAAAAACTTGACCATCTTGTACTTTTACATATTTTCTCTGATCTTTTGGTATTTTAGAATATATGTTATTTATTGTTTCTCTTTGTTCAGGAAAATTTCTTAACAATGGATCATTAATATTAGGATCTACAAATGCACCACTTGATCTAGTTGGATTTCTTCTAACACCAAAACTTGAATTTGGTGATGTTTTATAACCACTCATCATATCAGTTCTAAATCTACTAGGAGGATTAGCTTGAATAGAAGGATTATTACTTGCTCCATAAACATTGTCTAAAAGAGATCTTCCTCCAACAAATGCTCTACTGTTTACACCCATAGGTATAGGTTTATTTGTAAAAGGGTTAATTGGTAAATTATTCATTGAAAATTGTGCCATTATGCAAACCCTCCAAGTAAGCCACCACCGATTGCACCATAAAGAGGATTAACACCAAGTTGCCCTGCTATGTTAAGTCCTGTTCCTGCACCTTTAAGTAACCCTGCTCCTGTGTTTCTAAATACAGGTGAAGTTTCTATTGTGTTAGATGGTACACTTGCACCTAATGAACCTAAATATTGATTTAATTTTATATATGGTTTTTGTTGTTCGTAATCATATCTAGCTATTGCATCTTGTAGTTTAGCTTGTTCTAAACTTTCTTTTTCTACACCTACACCTTGAAGTCTAGCAATATCATTATAATCCATTTCACCAAGTCCAGGAGCAGTAGCCATTGTGTTAGCCATAATATCTCTCTCACGATTATATTGATCGCCATAAACTTGATTAGCTAGTTGTCCTAATTCTTGGGTTAATATTTCTTGATTAGCACCTGAACCAAATCTACCTGCACTTGTAAATTGAGAATTAACATCTGATATTACATCACCTGCCATTTGATCGTATAAGGCTTTGGAGTAAGGATTAGTTGATGGGTTAAGATAATTACCTGATAGTATGTTTGATGCTTCAGTTTGTGATTGGTTAAGTAAAGGATTACCTGCTAATGCTCTTGCTGATGTAAGATTTAAAGCTGTTGATGTTTCAGGAGCAAAATCAGTATAGGTTGCATTAGGAAAAAAATTAGGCGTACTTCCTTCGTATAAATCTTGTGCTGAATCTACTGCCTGTTGAAAATAAGGTCTAATAAAATCTGATGGTTCTTGTGATGATGTAGTTGTTATACTACTTGGATTACTACCTTTACTCATGATAATTCCTTACTAAATAAATATACTTTTTGTTCATATCCTTTTAATTTCTTTGCCCAACCCTTGCGACCTGCAACTTCTACAGCGTCACAATTATTGTACTTAGCAAACTTTTCTATTGTTTGTTGAATTGGCTCTAACCAATTATCCATATTGTTACCTCCTGCTAGGAAATAACGACAAATCTTTTTTTGAGGATACTGTACTACCTCTGTAATAACAGCACTCTCTACTTTATTTTCCCAACTAATAAAAAGTTGAAAAGAGTTTTTTACTAACCCATCTAAAATATCTCTAGCTGAATAAGTATCGTCTAAAGCCTTTTTTATAAGAGGCTCAACTTCGTTCCAAATTAAATGTAAATCTTCTTTGGGTACTTGCGTAATCACCCTACAACCACATACCCAAATGTTTGATCTGTATTACCAGAACTTGCATGAGTTAATGTTGCTGTTTTGTCTGCTCTTGCAGATACATACAAACTTGATTTTGTAGAGTTAGCATTTGCAGTTGTTGGCATAAACAGAATTACTGAGTTACCACCAATTCTTTCATCGGTAAGTGTTGTTGTTGTTTGACTTGCTCGTAATGTTACTGAGCCTGTACTATTTAATTTACCATTAATAGTATTATTCAAAGCATTAGATACTAATTGTAAATGTAAACTATGATCTGGTATGGATATAGGTACGACAGGAAACTGATTTTCAGCCATTATCTTTTACCTTCAGGTCTTGCCTCTATATCTACGCCACTCATTGTTTTAAAGTTGCCTGTTACTGATACTCGTATTCGGTGGTATCGTGAGTTAGATCGTACAGGACAATCTCCACTATCTTGCGTAGAAACTGCTGTTCCTACAGAAATGTTATCTAATTGTGATGCTCTTGTAATAGGTGTTACTGTAACAGTAGCACTATCTTCTTCACTATCTACAATCGGTCTAACATTAATGATAGATGATCTTCTGCCTTCTACTCCTTCAAACTCTGTAGTATCAACTGTAGCTGACAAAGAAGTAGCAATAAACTTTCCAAATTTATTTTCTGAATTAAATCCTGCTAAACCAACAATACCTTCTCCATAAAAATAAGAGTCTAATGATTTAGGTAAATTATCTAAGTTACCTAATACATCTAAACTTTCTACTGTGGTAAAGGCTTCTTGTGATGCTGTAGAAATAAATTGTAAATCTAATCCTGATCCTGTTGACCATTTATCTACACTATAGTTATAAATAATTAATTTATTATTTATTGTAGTAGTAGATGTTGCATCTGATCCTCTGTAAGACCAAACAACAATACTATTGTTAGGATCTATTGCACTACATATACCATCTAAATTAGAAGATAGATCGTCATAAAAAAAATTATCAACTTTACCATTACCTATTGGTACAAGTTTTTGACCACCAGATAACATATAAAATCCATCTTGGGCTAAGAAGAAAATCATACTACCAAAAGATACTATGCTCTTGTCACAAAATGCCCCTATATTGTCTGAAATTTTATCAAACCTAAAAATTAATGGCGTTCCAACATATGACATACGATAGATTGCTTTTTCAAAAAATATTATTCCTGAATTTTCTCCACCTACTATGCCTACAAGGTTTCCATGTTCACCAACTATGTCTTGAAAACCAGATTGTGTAGCTTGGCTTGGAGTCCATGTTGAACTGTCATTTAGTCCTGACCATTTTACTCGTTGGTTGTATTCTGTACCTGACTCTGTAGTGTAACCAGAAACAACAAAGTTATTTATAACTGTAATGTATTTTGCTTTTAAAGAAACTAGATCTGAAAATGCTGAGTCTGTTCCTTGATTAAACTTTTGAATATTATCTGCATGGTTAGTAGCAATAATATTTGTGCCAAACTGTGTAAAGTTCCAAAAATCTCTAGCATTAGATGTTGTACTATTATTGTACCCACCTGATTTAGATTTATCTATAAAAACTTGTGAACTATTCATTTGATACAATTTTGTTGCATCACCACCATAGTTAGTTACACCAGTTGCTTGAAAAGAAGAAAATAAACCTACTGCACCACCTGTTAAACCTTGACTACTTAAAGCCTGAAATCCTGGTAATGATTTGTACCCTTCTTTAAGAGGTATAACATTATCAACTTTTAAAGCACCTGAATTTTGATAAGCAGGAAGATCAGATTGTAATTGTCCGAACTTTATCATGTTAAATTATTCCTGTTGCTGACATCTGCATTGGAGAAGATGTTATTGATCCTTTTTGTGAAGATAAATTTGCGTTGGCTAAAGCCTCTTTATATAAACCTGCCCATGTGTTTAATCGTTCATCTTGCATTAAGAAAGGAGAAGATTCTGCTAATGCACCATAAAGATATAACTCAGGGTAATTAGTTAAGATTGTATTTGTTGTATTTGATTCTGATAAAGGTGTTAATGTTTTATAAAAATCTATTTGTAGTGTTTCTGCTGAGTCAGGAGCAACACCTAATAAAATCTTTTCACCTACAATGGTAAAAAAAGTTGGTAGTCCTGATGTTTGTGTAACATTATATTGTCTGTAAAAATCACCATTAGCCATAAAGCGTAATGTTCTATAAGGATTACTTTGATAGATAACTGCACTTGCTTCTAAAAAACCACTAGGCAAAGAATAGGATTGTGTACCTGCAACTGTTGTTGTACTGGTATCTGTATTGACCATTTCTCTTACACGCAATTCTCTATTCAATCTGCTTTCTGTAAGCGTAATGAAATCACCCAAGTATGATGTGAGATCTGTCCTGTTAAGATAATTTGCTATTGTTGTTTTCAACAATGCGTAAGTTGTAAGAGCCATTATAAATTCCCTGTGTAAATCCTAAAGTGTCTGTTATCAGGATCATTAAGCCATCTAAAAAATTTAGGCTTATCTAAAACTTTTCCTGTTAATGAAATTATTTTTTTCTTTGCTAATTGATGAACAATAATGTTTGGTAATCTAGCTACTCTATAACCTTTAGCTTCTTTTAAAACTTTAGATTTATAAGCACCTTCATTTTGTGCAACTTTATTAGCTTGTAGTATTTCTTTTATGTCTGCTTGTGCTTGATAATTTTCTATATGAATTTTATCTTCTGCTTCATCTACAATTAAATTAGTTTTAACTGATGATTGATCGCCAGGTTCATTTAAAGAAAACTTTTTAGCCATATTATTTTATAGCTTTCATAATCATTTGATCTATTGTTCCTTTAACAGATAAACCTTGATTACCTGAAAAACTTAACATTGGATCGTATTTTCTATCTCCACCTGAAGTTTGTTTAGATTGTTTTTTATTATTACCTCTACTAATCATTGGATCAGCTTTGATAGAATTTTGAACAACTTTATACAAACTTGAACTATGTTTTTTGTTTGTAAAAACACCCATTTTATTCTCCTGTTAAAATTAAAAAGGAGGGGATAATTCCCCTCCCTATCCTTAGACTACAATTATGCAGTTAAGTTAAATATACCATAGTTAGCGTTTGGTGCTTTTGCTGTTAAAGTCCATTCTGCTAGTAGTAATTTTTTATCACTATCACCAGTTTTTGCTAAGTCAGAAGTTTGGAAAGGTCTAAGGAAGTCTACACTCCACATATCCATTTGCAAAATATCTACTCTGTTAGCATTTTGGAATCTATCAGGTACAAAAGCCACTTCGCCAAAATCAGAAACATAAATATCAGTCGTTCCGATTGATACTTTGTCTGATGCATCTTTGTACTTAGTTGCTACACCATTAAAAGCTGATGCTAGTTGTTTGTGTGATGCTGACATTAAAACAGTATCAGGTTCTCCACCATTATTAAATGCTACTAAAAGACCTGCTTTTAATAAATCTTCGGTGTAAGTTCTGTTAGTACCACCTGCGATTGCTGTAGCACCAGTACCTAAAGGAACAGCCGAAGGTGATCCATTTTTAGCATAGTTGTTAGTTGGTGATGCAGGGCCATACCATGTACCTACTGAAGCAGATTTTCTAGCTGTAGAAGCATTACCTGCTACTTTAGCTTGTTCAATACCAACCATAGCGTTTTCCATGTCACGCTTAATTTCTTTACCCATTTTAGCAAGTTGGTAAGCAATTTGCGTTCCCATTCCTGCATTATCAACAGCATCATCAGTACCAGAAATTGTTACTGATTTTGATGAAATTTGAGTATAGTTAGTTAGTCTTGTAGTTGCAGATCTTGCTTCACCTGCATAATCATCACCTTCAACTTGTGCATTTACTGCAACTGACGCTAAAGAGTCAGTTTGCCATTCATGTAAAGTATTAGATGCTGTACCTTTTGATGCGTTGCTCATAAAAGGAGTTTCAGTTGGTGAAATATTATAGATTACATCAGCTAAATCTTCTCTTATAGAATTAACGCCATCATAAGTATCAAAAGTATTTGTTGGCTGTGCCATATACTTATCTCCTATTAGTTAATTGTTAAGAATACATTTCTTTGAAAATGTTTACTGCGTCTGTGACTTTTCCACTTTTTCTTAGAATTGCTTTTTTAGAGTTAATACGCTTTGCAACATCACTTGTTTCCTCAACAACTTTAGGACTAGATGAACTTACAACTTTTGGAGTTCTAGTTACTTTCTTATTTTTTGCGTTAGCTGTTTTTAACCTATTATAACGATAGGCATTAGCTAACATAAGAACTGCTCTATGATCTACTAACATTGAAATTTCTTGGTCTGTATATCCAATATCTTTTGCGAAATTGGTAAGGTTCTTTACGAACTCAGGCCCTTTTTCTTTGTCGCTGTAAATAGGTAGTTTTTCAGCAAGAAGATTTCTTTCTTTTTCCAAATAAGCATTATAATTTCTTTCATGCTCTCTTTGTTTTTCAGAGTTTAATCGTTGTTGCTCTTGTCTAGTAGCTTCCATCATTTCTTTCCTACGATCTATCTCGGCTTTTGCTCTGACATATTCAGCAGGATCTTCTTGATATAACCTATCTAGGTCTACCTGGTTTTCAGTAGTCTTTAAGTGTTCAGATAATACTAGAAGTTGTTTTTCGTATTGATCTCTCTTGATTTTTGCCTCCTCGTTATTCCTTGTTAATGAATTTTTAAGTTCATCAACTGATTTTCTGTTATCAGAAAGCTCATTGGTTTTACGAGTATAATCTTGCTGACGAAAATAACTTTTTTTGAGTTCATCTAGGGTGACTTCCAAATCTTGATCTCCGACCTTGATTTTGTATAGTTCCTGATTACTGTCAGTAGGTTCTTCTTGTTCAACTTGATCTATAAGTTCATCATCTTCAAAGGTGTCAATGTTATTCGTTTCCGATTCACTTACTTCCTTTGTTGGTTCTTCACTTGCTGTTTCCTGATTCTTAGAGGCGTCTGTATTAAGTAAGTTCTTCAGGGCGTCAGCTACCTCTCCTTGTGTGTTTAGAGGCTTGGGCGTTGGTACAACAGTTTCCTGTGAAGGATTATCTGTTGCAGATTCCATTACTGGTTGTTCTGCCATATGTATCTCCTATTATTTTTTTGTTGCTAATTTTCCTGTTTCTAAAACAGATTGCAACTGCATCACAACAACCTCTGTCATTCTTCTCATGAGGAAGATATGTTCTCGTTGTTCTGAATCCTTTATGTCAGAGTTTAGCCATTGTAACTCTAAATCCTGACGAATTTTTTGTATTGCTTCAACAAATATTGGATCTTCTAATATTCGTTTAGCTTTAATTGATCGTTCTTGTTCTTTTTCCATTAAATGCCTGAACTATCATCTAGGTAATCATCTACTTTTTCTGAACCAAAAGGTTTATTGTTAATTACAACATTACCTCCACCACCTTGAAAAGGTGATCCGAAATCTTCTCCACCACCATAACTACCTGTTACACCTTGATTAATTGTATTATTTCCACCACCATAAGGTACTTGTGCTTCATTAAATCCAATATTAGGATTTGGTGTAGAGCCTATATCAAATACTTCTTGTCCTTTATCATTAAAATCACCTTTAAAATATCCTCTGTTAGAAAGTTCGCTAATCATAGCATTTCTTCTTAATTCAGGATCTATTATACCTAAAGTTTGTAATCCCATTCCTAGCGTTGTTGGAAATGTATTTTTTAATGTTACTAAATCACCTTTACTTGGAAGATAACCAAACATACTGTTAGATAAATAACCTGTTTTTAAATAATCTAATAAATCTTTATTAGAGGCATTTTTCATATCTTCAATAGACATATAAGGTCTTTCCTCTGCTCGTTCTTCTTCAAATGTTTTACCACTATCTTGTGCAGGTTCAGAAAAACCAACAAAACGACAAGCCTTTAATACTTCATCATACACATAACCTTCAGGACAGTTAGGTATGCCTTCACTATCAGTTACAGGAGGTTTGTAACTATCTACAGGGTACATATCTGTATCATTAGCGTAGAAACCTTCAGGGGAATAAGGATTACGAAAAACATTGTTTGCGTTCATGTCAGCAGGTGACATAGGCGTAGTTGCAGTTACACCAGAGCCTAAAAAAGAATCTATAATTTTTTGTGCCTCTGTGCCTTGAAAGAAAGGTGTGTACGCCATCTATTGTATTCCTTGTTTTAAAATTTGTGATGCTAGTTTTTCTTTATCAAGTTGTTTACCTTGTTCTTTTTCAATAATGTCACTAGCTAATTTTTGTTGATCTAAATTCATTTTTTCTGTTTTATACACTTCATCTGATTGTTGTTTTCTTGCTTTAATTTGTAATTCAGCTTGATCTTTTTGTTGTCGCATTTGTAATTCTTGCTGTGCTAATTGAATAGCAGGATCAGGCTGACGAGGTTTAGGAGGTTGGGGTGGAGTATTAGCAGGGTTATTAAAAAATTGACTTGCGTCTTTGTAACCTGCGTTTTCCAAATACTTTTCTAATGTGTTGTATATTTTTTGTGGATCTACAATACCCATACCACCTGTACCAATAAGTTTTTCTTGCACACCTAATACTCTTGTTAGAACTTCTAATCGTTGATCTTGTGAACCACTACCAAGTCCTACTTGTACTGTTGCATTGTATCTATCAACCCATTCTCTAGGGTTCATACTTACAAATTTACCTCTTAATTGAATTATGCGATTTTGGTCTTGATGTTTACATACTAAAGTTAGTAAACCTTGAAACATTCTTTTTACACCTTCAGAAAAATTCCTTGCAATTAATTCTATACGCTGTGTAGAAGCGTTCATCATCACATTTGTTGATGTTGCTGTTGTATGTGATTTATTTATTTGGTCTGCATCTAAACCCATTTGTACTTTTGTGACGCCAGATCGTTGCTCTTTAATAGAATCAATTTTATCTATCATCGCAAGACCTTCTTGCATAAAGTTTGGTGTAGCCATAGGAGTTACTGCTCCAGGAGATTTAACTCTCACTATTCCACCTGCTCTTGATGTTAATAGATCATCTATGTTTGCTTGACCATCTACAACAACTGTACGAGAATTATTTTGCATATAAGCGTTAGTTAATATTTGGCGAAGTAATGTTGTTTTTACTTCTTGAATATCACCAATTAAATCAAACATGGAAAGACCATAAAATTTATGTGGCATCGGAACTGGTGTTACCATAGCAAAAGGTATTTGCTCTATTTCTTCGTTTTCTAAAATATGATATGCGTTAGCACCACTACCACCCACCACTACATGACGAAGTTCTGCAATCCCATCATTATCGTAATCACATTTCATATAACAATCTACAACTTGCACTACTGTTAATGCAGGATCTATGTTTTGATATTCTTGTGACATTTCAGAATCATCATAGTTCTTTCTGGTTTCTGCCTCGTTATTGTAAATAAATTCATCAGCAGGAGGAAGTTCATTGATAATTTTTTTATCAAAACCCATGTTAATTAGTTCAGATCTTGTTTTAAAAACTCGTTGACCAATAAAATTGCAATCGTCTAAACTTGTTGCCGTAGAAGTTACTAAAATACTTTCTGGTGGTACATTTTCTATGACCACTCTGCCATAATCTTTAACTCTTTTAACTGTAACATTGTAAGTAGCTTCATCTACATCAATATTGTCTAAATCTATTTCTGTATCAGCTTCTTCTACCTCTACAATTTCTATTTCAGGATCAGCTATAAGTGATTGGTATTCTGGTTCCGTTAAATTTTCGTAAGATTCTTTTTTTTGCTCTTTAGATGTTTTCCAATAGTATTTAACAAAGCCATTTTTAGAAATAAGAGCATCTTTAAACAAAGTATGCAGTATAGAATACCCATTATTATCAACATTAAAAATATGATTAATATAATCACCAGATTGTTCAGCATATTCCACATCTTCAGGCCCATTAGGAGCAAAACGAACAATACTTTCTCCTTGCGTAAATATACGCATCATACTTGGTAGTATTGCTTCCACTACTTCCAACATATCTTGCGATCTCACTTGGCTTTGACCTTCTACTTCATTACCAAGAGGCTCTCCTAAATAATATTTTAGAGCATTTTTGCGTTGTTCGGTTAGACTACTCCCATAAAACCCTACTGAGTTTGTAATCTCCTGTGAGATTAAAGAGAGTAATCGTTGTTTTGTTAATTTCATCTATACTAATCCTAAATTTGGGTAATTAATTTCTGTATTCCAGTTTTTTGTTTCTTGTAAACCTGTGCAGAGATACCGAAAAGCATCTGCACTATGCGAAGTCCAGTTATGATCTGGTCTATTTTTCGTTACACCTCTATCATCTACTGCCCATCGGTACTGTCTAAGAGCATCTAGGCCCTCTTTTGTCTTTTCAAAGTCAAAATAACATCTACCAAGTGTCATACGAACAGCATTAATGCCATCTTCTACACTCATCTTGGGTACAATGCTTGTCACCAAGCCTAAACTTTGTGCTATTTCTACTCGTGATTTGCCTGTACCAATTTCTCGTACATTAGCATCATGAGGTAAGTAGTGTGTATTATAGACATAGCCTCTATCATCTAATATGTTGGCATAATATTCTAGTGACTCACCACTATCTTCAAAGTAATCTATTAAATGTATGGCTGTTCCTTTTTGTTGAACAAACCAAATAGCCGTTTTATCTTTCATACCTAAATCCCAAAAGGTATCAACTTTGATTGTAGGATCATAAGGTACTTTTGTTATTCTATCTTCGTCATCAGCTTTATTTAACCCTAAAGCGTAAATACTGCCGATAGCATTACTTTCAAAAGAACATTCATACTCTGCCTCATATATTTCAGGAGGCATCATTTTTTTTGCTTCTGCTAATTCTTCTTCTTTAACGACTTTGGTTTCACTAGCTTTAAATAATCTTGTTAGCCACTTCTCATCATGTACGCCATGTTGGTATAAATCAAAGAACGCATTGTGTCCTTGTGGAGTACCAATCGCTATCATAAAACCTTCTCTATCACTTAGAGCAGGTCTAATTACTTCTGTCCACATCTTCGGTGGCATTTGGGCCACCTCATCAAGCACAACTCCATCTATATACAAACCCTTTAGGGTTTGAGGTCGTTCACAGCCTAATAACTGTATTCTACCCCCATTAGGTAATTCTGCTCTAAGCTCTGTTTCATGAAAATCCATGTTTGGTAGTACGCTTGTGTAGTATTTAAGATAATCCCACGCTATTCTTTTTGCCATACTATAAGTTGGAGCAATATAATAATAACGAGGTCTAGGAAGGGTACATTGGAGGCATTTCTTAATCAGTTCGTTTATGGTTAAGACAGTTTTGCCAAATCTCCGATGACATACCAGGACATTAAATCGTTTTAAATTTTCGTGTACTTCTTGTTGTAGTTTTCTAGGCTTGTAAGGGATTACTATTTTGTTCATTAAACATCTTTCTTCTCCCCTTTAATAATATCTTTCATTCTCGCCACATCAGTATTTCTTACAAGATTATTGCCCACTTTATTAGGATAGACAGTTCTCTCATTAAGATTCTTAACCAGATCTGAGAAGTCTAATATTTTTACTTTTACTTTTTTCTTTTTCATAAAACCTTTAAGAAGTAGCCCCCCAGTTGTAATGGGTAGTATAATTATAATTATTATAACGAAGGGGGTTATTAAAAATTATTATTATTAAAATTTATAAAAAATATAATAAAATCAATAAAACATTGACTATAATTGTATATATTCTCTTATTATTTTAATAAGTGTTGTGATTATGTTTAATTATTTATTTATTTAGATCTAAAATAATAAAAAAAGATTGCTTTAAAGGATTGTTTAAAGAAATTTGTGCTTTTTTATATTATTAATTATCTTTGTTAATTCCAGTATCTCAGTACCTGGTAAATATCTTTAATAAAGTCAAGTATAGCAATAAAAACTGACTTAATTAGCTTATAACTTGCTATACATAGATCTATTAGTTTATTTTTTATTATTGTTATCATGTTATCCTTCTATTAGTGCTTATGAGTAAGTTTAAGCATTGTTTCATAGTTAATTGGTTAAATTATAGGTTTAATTGGCCTGGATTGGTTAAGGCATAAAAAAAGGCCTATTAAGGCCCTTTTCTTTTAATTATATGTTAATTTTAATCTATTGTATCAATTACTGACTTTATTTTATCTATAATTATGGTTGCTGATTGTTCTTCAGTATTTCCATAATTCATTAATATTTCAGTATGTTTTCTTATATATACTTCAAGATTATAATCTATTTTTTTAAGCTCTTTTAATTTATTTGTATTATCCATTATAAAGCCTTTTCTTTTTGTGTGAAAGTATAGCCAAGACTTTTTAATGTGCTTATTGCGTGTTTACTGAAGGTTTTATATGCCGTTAAAGAACAAAGTTTAATAGCCTTGTCACATACTGGGTAAATAAGCTCATTCCCATAAACACTTTTAATTTCTATTGTTAAGTTCATAATATTCTCGCTTTCATTATTAATTATAAATAAGCAATATCATGACAATATATAGAGTCAATACCTAAATTCACTTTTTTTCTATTTATTTCTATTTTATTCTTGATTTGTCAATTTCTCTATATTATAACAAATCTTGAAAGCGAGGTATTTATATGAACTATTATAAATATGATGAGATCAAATCTCATTTTGACGATTTTTTAAATAACAATCTTGATTATTTAAAAGAGAATGAAACAGACTACTTAGACGATTTGCACCATATGGCCTTTAATGAAGATTATTATATTATTGGTACATACCAGGCTAAACAATGGTTAGGCGATCAAGTCTTTAATGTAATAGATATTATTAAACAATATGAGCAAGATAACTTCGGTGAAGTAAATACAGATCTTAGCTCACCAGAACATGTTGTTAATATGTACGCTTATATTATCGGTGAATATGTTGTTAGCGATTATATCAACAGCTTAGAAAAACAAAAGGTAACAGCATGAACAAAAATATATTAGCTCTTATCATGTTGTTTAATTTTGTTTGTTTGTTTGTGCCTTATTGGGTTAGTTTATGAAAATTTGTTTTATTAATCCAATAGAGTTTTACTTAGATTATTTTAATAATTATTTAACAGTTCAGGCTATTTCAGATGTTTATGGAATATCTGAAAGTTTATCTCATGAACTAATTAATCTTGGTAGAAAACTAAATAACAATGATTAGTTTTAAATCTATTAAGCGAGTAGATCTTATTAAATCCAATAAGGTCTATTCGTATTTTATCTTATTTCTTTTAGATGGTTCTAAAAGAGTTTTAACCCCTCAACAGTTTGAGGAAATGAAAGCGAATAAATTATGAATGATAATTTAACAGAAGATGGAATAGTTAAATATATTCAAAGAAATGAAGAATTTAAAAATTATGTTAATCTAGCCAAACCTATTGTTTGTAAAAAAATAGGAATTACAAATTTAAAAAATTATCAAGTTATAGAATATATTGTGATGAATTTTTTAAAAAACAATAACAATGAAAGCGAGTAAATAGTATGTTTAGTACACCTATAAATTATAAATTTTGGTCTAATAAAAATAGATTATTAGAAAAATACGCTAATGGCACAATAGTTATTAAAGAAAGTATTAATGGCCAGGAATACAAACAATCTTATTTGTATTACAGCCAACAACAAGCCATTAAAAAATTTAATGAATACTTAAAAGAA
>Ga0181393_1000329_pt1 | contig 17881 bp, 13 predicted proteins | sample 16SPOviralmetaG_FD_130122 | JGI IMG/M metagenome (GOLD analysis project Ga0181393, IMG submission 130122) | Marine viral communities from the oligotrophic San Pedro Time Series (SPOT) site, San Pedro Channel, CA, USA - 16 SPOT_SRF_2010-10-21 | ecosystem: Environmental > Aquatic > Marine > Strait...
AAACTTGAGGCTGATGTCCTATACAAAGATAAGCGTGACAACGATTAATGAAGTTTCTAAACAAGAAAGAGCAAGTCTTTGATATCCAGCTTACACCGTATGGAAAACATAAACTTGGCGCGGGTACACTAAAGCCAACTTATTATTCTTTCTTTGATGATAATGTTATTTATGATATTCGTTACACATCGGCTTCTATAAACGAGCCACAAAACGATATACACAGACGTATCAAACAAGAGACACAATATCTTGAAGGGCAAACCTTATTCCGTCAAGTTATGAGCGGCACCATTGTTCAAGGTGGTATTTTGCGAGAGACTATCTACGAACAAGAAGAGAATCTTCTTACTTCAGATGGCTTTATTGGCGATGCCAGAATGCTTTCGCAAGAAACCAATGTATCCCCTGCTTGGAAGGCTATCAGCCTCCAGAACATAATAACATCTTCGGCGCTACAAGATGTAAGAAATAAATCTAAAGTTCCACAATTAGACATCACAGCAGTGTACACCCTTGAGAGAGTGCTACCAGAAGATATAAGCACCGGTCTGAATACGATGTCAGAATTAAATACTGTTGGTACTTTCTCAGATGGAAGACGAGTTAGACTCTCAACCAACCATCCATTAATCTACATTGAAGAATTGAACACAGAACTATTAACAGAAAATTTTGATATTGAAGTATTTGAAGTTAGGCGCGGCGGTGCAGAAGATGACTTCAGAAGATTGTATTTTGAAACTACCACGCCTCAGATTGTTAATGGTATGATGGTCACCGAGCAGCCAATTTCAATTCCAGCCACCTTGACAACATCGTCCGTAGAATACTATTTTTCTATCCTAAGAGACTCCCAGGTAGACCCCAACGTGGCGTGTAGACATATTGAAAAGTTTAACACAGAAAACTATTTAATAGACTTAGATTTTGATTGTTCAGATGCTGACGGTGAAAATGTTTATTTCGATATCTATGGTAGAGTTACGGAGTCCGAAATATGTCCCGATTAATATTTGAAGGTGATACCACTGATAGATTTGGTAGACTATTTCCTAAACCAATCATTGAGAATGTAAAAATATATGACGATTATATTGAAGCCGATATAGCCCTATATTTTGAAATAGAGGAGGGTGTTACCGCCTCAGAATTTTTAGAAAGCACTGGATTAGATGAGATTGAATTTTATACTAGCTTATTACCGGGTAGCCTTTTTAATAATTTATTAACAAGTGGTAACCCTATTTTAATTATGAAAGCAATGTTTTCAAGCAAGACTGCTTATCTGTCGGCGATAGGAGAAGAAGCGACTGCATTCCGCACTCTTTCACTTTCCTCCATTAAGGTGTCAAGTTCTACTTTTTATAATTCAGAGGGCAAAAAGTTTATAAAGTTCTTGATCAATGACCAATCAATACAAAATTACAATATGAGGTTGTCTAGTTATCCAGAACTAGATAAATACCTGCTCTGCATTGGTTTCTATCCAGACTCAAATGTTCTGAGACCGCAAGTTGAAGAAACAGTAAAAGATAATCTACAATTATATAATTTTCAATTTTCGGAAGTATCATACGAAAAGATTTTCAATGAAAATGGAGATGCAAATATTGGAAGAAGAGATATTTTTAGACAACAAGATGGAAATGCGTTTAATGGAGTGCCACTACAATCACTAGATAGAATTTATAGAAATAGTAATAATGTGACACATCGAAGGATAGCAGATCTTATAAACCCTGTTGTATCTCCGTTCATTGCTACGATCCCCGAGGCTAGCAAGGTGTCACAAACTTTGTCACAGTTTTTTAACGATCCTTCACTGTTGACAAAACTAGAAAAAGATATAAAATCATTTTCAAATAAAAGTACAACTACGCAGACAGGACAACTTTACAGCCAACTTGTTGACGTAATATCAGACATTGATAGTTTGCTTAAAACAGAATCAACTCTCAACAAGAGACTAGAATCTAACAATAAAATAAAGGACCGTCGATTACAATTTAGTGTTCGCTCAACCGACGCCACAGATACCTCAAATACTCAAAATCTTCAAGAAATAGACTCATATGGAAACAATACTGATTATATTTCTACTCCATTGATATATCGTGCTCTGGAAAGTACACTGCCTCCAGCAGAGTTTGATAGTCAAGATGAGGCATACATATCAAATAAACTATTTGTATTTTTTGATTTTGAAAAAGCGCTGAATTATGTTCCACTAATATCTAAAATTTTTAATCCATACGCAATTCAAGAACTTTACGGAAGAAATTGTCTAAATAAATATTTTAGATTAGAAACCGTAGATTTTGATATGACGGAACGCGGCGCAGGCGCTGCCAACCAGACTCTTCGTTTTACAGGCGAAAATGTGCTACTCCGAATTGCAAAAAACGAGGCAGCCAAAGAAGTTTACCCAACATCTCTTGACATTTACAATGGAACAGACAAAATAAAATTTGAACAAAACTTATGCGAGAGAGCATTTGATACCGGAAAGGGCTTAAATGGATATCGAATTAGGACTTTTGAAGTTGATTACATAAAGCACTTTAATCGCATTAACACCCCAGAAGAAATAAATTTTAAATTTTATCTTAACGACACTTCGATGCAATTTTATGATCAATACATAAGAACTAAAATGATGGATTTAAAACAGAGATTAAATTCCTACTTGCAAAGCGCAGAACAATTCTGCAGCTACAACAATATTGACGGCAGGTTTAATACTTTTTTTCAACAAGCAATTTTAGAAGAATTTGAAGAACCGTATCCATGGAACGAGGCTCCCTCCTTTTATCACTCTTTGGTCGCGTTGATTTATAATTCTCATAATATGCATTCTAGAATGCGTAGTGATGGAACACCTACTCTTGTCGGCAGAAAAACATCAGGAGAAAAAATTAACTTTGAATCCTTAAGACAGGCAATATTGGCATCTTCCAATTCAATATCCCCCGAGACAGGAGACCTAGAGAGCTTACAGATTTTTGTTAACAACTATAATAATTTTTTTGATTCAATAATAGAAGTGGGCGGACAACTAGAAAGATTTATAGAAACGGGCATATATACCGCGCCGTCTGGACCGGATGGAAATATAGAGTTGGTTGAGCCCCAGCGCACGGTAATAATTCAATCACCGACTTTTTACACTTTAAATGTGACTGTGGATATTGATCTGAATACTGTTAATTCCCGTCCATCCACCGTCGATTATGAAAAGGTAAAGACGGTTCGCGAAAGAGGACTCTCCTACGATTTGAATGGAGAGCGTTGGAACAAAGTAAGAAAAACTTTTGAAACCGCCGGAAAATTAAAAGCCACATTCACAATTTTTAATGATGATAGAACAAACCGCCAGATCGGCTCCTCGAATTCCGACGATGCTATAATTCGGGAGCCGACTGTCAAAACAATGGACGAAATTTACGAACAAAACATTATTGGTGGTGACCCCAATTTTCATATTAGGGCTGAGGATGAGTTTCAAATAGAAAATGAGTTCTTTCCATATTATGGTTTTGGTTTAATAAAAACAATCCGGCAAGCTATGTTTGCTGATACAAAGTTTACAAATTTTGATAACTCAAGAGAACCAAGAATTTTTATGAAAGAAAATTTTGATTCTTTTAAAACAATTGCTGACGGATTATTAGATGAAATTGTTGTTGAGAGAAATATTGTTAAGGTTATAGATAATTCTAGTGAAGATCAATTTAGAACTATTCGCTATATAATGGATCGAGATGATTTAGAATTATATATTTATAAGATAATGTTGTTTTACTGGTCTTATTCTTATGGCTACGGCACGGGAGAAACAAATGGTCCATTTGCAGTCCCAATTACTATGAAAGATTTTCTATTAAAAGAATTTGGGGTGGAGGTTTAATTTACAAATGTCTAAAAAAGTTTCAAAAACTAATTTTAAAGAACTCACTAAAGGTAGCATAGATCTGAAATTAGATTTTTTAGAAAAACAAGAACAACAAGTTTTGGGAGATTTATCGATAAGTTTTGAAAAACCAATTACCAATTTTTCATTCAAGATGTTAGATCTTGATAGAGAGTTTATACAGAATCCTAACATTGTTGAAAGAAAAAGCGGTTTGGCATTGAGAAATAAAGGGGCTAGTTTGGAAAATAAATTTTCTGAATTAGGGGATCCAATATTTGATCTAGATGAGCGCCCCGAATTACAAATAAAAGAAAAAATAATACCAACTGTAAATTCTAAAAATATTGTAAATCGTGTTAAATTAGCTAAAAAGGGTTTAAACCTAGATAACACAAAGGCGAGGTATTAGAAATGGGAGCAGATAGATCAACTTCAGAACCAAATTTTAGCATTCAAGAAACAAGTCAGGCAAACTTACGCAGATTTATTATTTCTATAACGTCTATTGAAAGTGCTTTTGTTCCTCTTGCTTTAGATTTCAATGAGTCTGGAGAGTATAGATTTTATGATTCTTACAATTTAAAATTTGGTCCCTTGTCGCAAGAGAAAAGAGATAGTCTATTATTTTCAATAATAGAATTAAAAACTGTGGATAGTCTTGATCAAAATATTAAAGAATTATATAGTTTTGAAGAAGAAGAGGTTAGAATAGAGGAGCAGGGCAACCCAGACACGACAGGTGATCTAAGAGTATATAGCTTGTTTTATTCTGATAATGAAAAACAATTCTTAAAAAATTTGTATGGCAATGAAGAACCTAATTTTGATTTTACTGTCCCGTCTCGAATGCCAAACGATTTGCAGCAAAGCTCTATACCATCACCCATCGCTGAATATGATTTCATTTCTTCTCTTGGTCCAATATCTGGAGAAGAGATGACAGTCACAGCAGTAACAGGTTCTGCTACCGGACTAATTACAACGCAAGATGAAACAATTACAGATGCTGGAGGCGTTGTGGCAAGAGCACGAAGAGACGAATCTGGCGCTGTGACCACCACTATAGGTGTCGGCTCAGCCGCCACAACAACAACTGTAACAACAAGCGGATATTGATATGAGCACAAAGACCACTAGGATAATTGATTTAAATATATTTTCAGGTTCCTCAGAATTGTTAAGACAAATGGCTGGTGGCTATTTTGGTGATCTAGAAAATACAGGCGACATTACTTTTGAGGAAGCTGATATCAATACAATCGCCAATATTGAATCGTCCGACGCGACTGATATTGAATACCAGACAGAACAAAGCTTGCTTCATGTAGCTCGATATGCAAACAGGCTGTATATTGATACTTCTGCTGGCTTCGTTTCTGATGAACAGTGGAGAGCTTTCGTAATTGGTGAAACATATTTAGACGAAGTATACAGCGGTTTTTACAATGAAAGAGTTTACTCCGATCATGCAAATGATTCGCCGTTACCATATCTTGCAAGAGAAATCGTCAATGTGTCAGAAGACGTGCTAACTCCATCTTTAAAGCTTACAACGGAATATTTTAATTTTTATCCAAGATTTCAATCCGAAGTCGCAAGCCTTAATAAAGATTTGGAAGCACCAAATTATTATTTCTTGCCGTCATCTTATCTGGCAGCGACTGGAACACCGAATTCTTCAGTTGCAGGAACATCATATTTAGAAATGGAAGACTTTCTTACTGATAATTTTATAAATTCAGAAAAGTCTTACGATGAGATGCAGGAAAATTTGTTTATCCTGAACCCAGGAGAAGACACAATTTATGATTTGGCTTCTTATAATGTTAACAAAGACAACGATCTACTAACAGGCTATGTCGATTCAGATATGCAAAAGCTTTATTCTCTCATGCCTTTTGGCAATAAATTACATATAGCTTCTGATTTAGCAAATACACCACGAAATGTTTACAGAACAATAATAGAAAACAATGATTTTAAACCCAAGTTTATAAAACTTCTTAAAGAGACATTCCAGGGAGAGTCTGGTCTTCAAGCGTCAACAGTTAACTTTGCTGTAAATACTGAAGCAGTTCGTAGCACTGGCACACTAACTGGTTCTCTTGAGACCACTACAACAATTCCTGTTAAGGTTGTGGATGCTCCTACGATGCTACTTTATAGTTACAAAAATTCACTATCTGAGACAAATAATATTACTGTTTTGAATTCTTCTTCTTATGAAGAACAGCTTGATTATGCGATGGATACAACTGGTATATATCGATACGAAAATACATCTGCATCTTTAGGCGTATTAAATCAATTTGTTCTAACTGCAAACAATAGATTTAAAGATCCAACAAAAATATATCCCGTAGACCGCTTTTTAAACATGGCAAGAGAGTCAAAATATTACGAAACAGTAGCATTTAGAATAGAAAAAATTGGTGGACCTCCAACAGGAGACGCAAGAACAGAGAATACTATCCAGAACATATGGTTCTATAACAACAACCAAGCATTAACTTACCTCGACACCCAAGTCAAGTATGGGACAGAATACACCTATAAAGTATATAAGTACGATATTGTCGAGGGGTACAAATACCAGCTATCTGATGTTTTAACAACAAGACAAATTGCCCTTACCGCATCTGGTGAGACAAACATATATTGTTTGGAATTTTATGATCCATTCACTGGACAAACGTCTCCACAATTGTTGGAACAAAGGCAAACCGAGGCAGAGCTAATGGCTGCCAGCAGCAGCCTTGCTACCCAGAGAAACGACCTCATTAGACAAAATGAATTAACCTTGTTTGCTCTGGATGATGAATATGATAATAATGTTATAGATTATGTTAACAGAGTTGGGGCAAATGCTGCGACTCCGTTAAGGGGGACCGATTACCTTAAAGGTGGAGGCTCTGTCGGCGCGCTGGCTGGTCCTATTTTTTATGATCCTTTTTCTCAATTCTACTCAAGCGTTTTTACAAAAATAAATGCAACAGGTCTCTCTTTAAAAAAACTTTTAGATACTGACCTAGATTCTAATGAGGATTACTTTACAAAAATCTCTGATCTTGTGGAGCGAAGGTTATCGGGCGATTTGGTCGTCGCCGATCCAAGCATCTCCAGTGAAGCAGCCATCTTAGATAATTTAATAGCGGCAGCCTTTAGAGAAGATGTTTTTACACTGTTTGATACCAATCTTAGAATTATAATAATTGAATTTATCAATAAAATTAAGAATGATTATGATGTAATACGTGAAAAAAGAGAAGACATAGAATTGCTCTCTAGAGAATTAAGAGAAATAGATGCTCAACTTTTGGAATTCAATAGTTTAGCCACAAATGCTCAAACAAATTCATCATATCCGTATCTTGTAGATTTTAATATTAATATTGAGCCATCGATTAAGATAATAGAAATACCAATAGAAGAAAAAAGTATGCGTATTTTAGATCATCCACCAAATGATTTTGTTGTAACTCCTCATCACCTGCTTGATCAAACTAATAGGCTTGCGTTCTATTGTAAATATGATACCTTTTCTCTTAATTCAGTTACATACCCACCTGCTTTGACAACAACAGATGTGCAAAATAAATCTTCGTACCTCATTGGCAATGATTTTCTAGAAAATTCCGAATTAACACAAGAGACTGTTTCAAGACCTCGCTATCTTGAGGTATACCGGACAACAACAAAGCCATCCAGCTATGAAGATTTTTCAGGCAAATTAAGAACAACAATAGATCTCAAACAAGACAATGGAGACATACCAACGGATCACTTGTATATAGACAGAGTTCGTGAAAACACTATTCACTATTATGCTTTTCGTGCTCTCAGTGAAAACAGGGTTGCTGGACAAATGTCACCCATATTTGAATCCGAGTTAATAGATGATGGCGGCTATGCCTATGGGAGATTTAAACAACACACTAAAGAAGATTTGGCTGTAGAGATGCCAAAAGATCCGTTGTCAACATTTAAAAAGCTTTTTAATATTGTTCCAAATCTGCAACATATGGAATTACATACAGATAATGTAGATTTAGAAAATTCTTCAAATTCTGAAATTGATAATGTGTCTCTTGGTTCCCCAAATATAACAGACCCACTATTTAGTGGTGATGCCGACAGATATTTCAAGATTCGCTTAACGTCGAAGAAAACTGGCAGGAAACTAGATATAAACATCAGCTTCAAAAAGGAAGTGCGTAAATAACTTTAAGCCACTATTTATGTGAGAGAGGAAAATAAATGGGATTTTTAGATAACTCTGGCGACATTATTCTTGACGCCGTATTAACAGATTTGGGTAGAAAAAGAATGGCAGATGGTAATTTTCAAATTACTAAATTTGCTCTCGGTGATGATGAGATTGATTACGGATTATACAACCCTGACCATGTTTCAGGCTCTGCATATTACGATCTAGAAATCCTACAGTCTCCAATCATGGAAGCCCCTACCAGAGTTCCCAGCGCTATTAAATATGGTTTGCTAAGCATTACCAGAACAGATCTGGTTTATATGCCAACCCTACAGGTTAATGAGAAGTTGGAAGGAAAATCTCTTCTCAAAGAAGGTGGTGTTTACTATCTCGCAGCAAACGCTGCAACTCACGAAAACCTCCTTAGTAATAATTCAAACAAGTCCAATCGATTCTTGCAGCCGAACACCAACAACCCAACCTTTGCTATCGTTGTTGAGACTGGTATCGCTAGTGGGCAAAGACAATCAACACTTGAGAACAGAAATGCCTCAATTGTTCAGACGGGGCTGCTTGATCTGAACTTTGAGATTAAGTTCGATAGTAGATTTATTGCTGGTCCTCGAACCCTCGTGGGCGGTAAGATCGCCAATGATTCAGATAACAATCTGCAAATGCGTCTAGACACGTTTGCTACCCAAAATGGAGTTTCTTCTATCAACTTTATTGATAACTACTCAACTGCTATGTCGAGAGGTATTCCTAACGAAATTGCTAGAAGAGGAAATAGAGCAACTGGCAATAATTTCTCACAATTTGAGGGACCTCGTGGCTCTGTGACTGCTTTGACATTTAATCCAAGTTTGGAAATCAATGCAGATGGAAGCGCCGTACCAACATATTATACCCTATATGGTAGAGCAGGTCAATCAGCCTCCAGTCTTGGACTTGGTGGTTCCAATACTTATGATATCATTGATACCACAGTCTATGTGCAAGGTATGGCTAGTGGTGCCCAATTACAAATTCCACTAAGAATAATTAGATTAGCGAGCTAACGGAGAACTAAATGCCTATCAATTATGAGCCAATAAATGGTCAAACAGACGTAGCAACTACGAGAACATTACTTCACGAGGTTATTCCACTTACTGGCGCAATTGTAAGTGGAACATATGGCACGTTTCCAGATGATGAAAACATAAAGAATTACTCCCATGGTATGTTCCAGACAGTTTATGATTATCCCTTCTTGAGTTCATCAGCTAACCATATTTTTGATATCACTGTTGGCTATGACGAGACCTCGGCAAGATCTGGCTCAACAAGCACCCAGAATGCCAAAAAAATTAACATGTATAATCAGTTTTCGCAAGTCTTGCTTGGCTATACTGGTTCGACCAATAAAGTCAGGGTTTTTGAAAGCGACTTGACACTTGATGAGACAAATGCAATGAAAGAAGTTTTCTTTGTTAATTTCTCTCGCTTGCTTTCAAAAGACCAAATTAAGAAGGGCTCTTTCCAAATTACATTAATGACCGGCTCTTATGGCACGTATACTCAAGCGGGCTCAATTACTTACGCTGATTCGCTTGCTACAGAAACCCAGAACACCCTTAATACGGTCGGCGGTGATTATGGTATTCTGCTAGATACAACAAACAACTTGACTGGTGGTGTTATTTTTTACCAATCCGGTATTGCAATATTAACAGCTTCTGCCTTTAGTGGAAGTTCTGCCGCCCACCCCGGACCACCGACACCAACCTTCTACTCTGATGGTACAACCAATTGGAGCACTGTTGACGAGCTTCTTACGGGCTCCAGCATATCTGGTGCTTGTGACGCCCTCCGTCATAGAATTAGTAACATTCAGTTCAACAATACAACTGAAATAAATTCTAAAATATATTTCTGTCGCGCACCTCACAATAAGTTCAACTACTCAGCAAACCCGACTTATGTGAGTGATGGGGCGATACGTGTTAAGAACAATACACGCTCTAACCCACCGTTGGCTTATATTACAACCATTGGTTTGTACAACTCGTCAAACGAACTTCTTGCCGTAGCTAAGCTTTCAGAGCCACTACGCAAGGATCCAACAAACGAGCTAACCCTCCGCGTCAGGCTCGACTACTAGGAGGGCAAGATGTCCCTCAAAAAGTTTGGACCAAGCGATGTAATAAGAAATGCTATGAGGGCTTATCCTCATAACAGTTTCTTTATTTACTCCTCTTCGGTATATTACGATAACCGTCCAATAGAGCAAGGACAATTTAGCACAGACATATTGTCTGCTTCCGGTGGAATTAGCTTGTTTGAATACAATGTCGATCGCGCTGGTCAACTTTCTTGGGCAAACAGAAACGATGATACAAGTTGGGATAGTAGCCCCGGCGCTAACAGACTAATCACCCCATATGTGGTTAAGTCAAGCACTAGGCAATATCTAAAGGCTTCGCGAAGATCTAGACAATTAACCGAAGGACCTTCTTTTACAATAACAGCCTCGGGTCCTATGCAAGATGTATCGGATGATTATATACGCACATCATACGGTGACGTACTCACTGGTTCTTCTTATGTTATGTCTGCATCAATTACTAGAGAATTGATGACAACCGCAGGCGACACAGGCTCGATTTCAACTAGAGCCCGTCCAGCAAATAGACATTATTATGGACTTCGCAATTCACTTAACTTTTATGGAACACGATCTCCGCACTACTTTGTTAATTTTTCAGCATCTGCTCTGGGAAGCTGGAATAAAGACGAGCAAGCCATAAACCTTATTTCTGTTCCGAAGATTTTTTATGGATCTCGAATGAAGCCCGGCAGTATGTCAATGAAGTTCTTTGTTACGGGAACACTAGTCGGCGAGCTTAAGGATGAAAAATATAATGGTGAATTGATACAAGTAGGTCCAGAGGGCTCCACGGGCTCAGGTTCTGTGGCGGGTGTCGCAATGTATGAAGAAGGGTTTGTTCTTCTTACAGGTAGCTGGGCTTTGTCTCCTGCTTCCATTAGTTTAAGATCGGGATTAGCAGATGTTAATCCATCGTGGCTTTATTTTGCTGCAGGTGCCAACGATGGCATAGTAAACGAAACTGGCAATGTTAGTGCCTCATACGGCTCAGCATCTTTTGATATGTCTTTTAAGGGGCATACAGAGACACAAGTTCTCACAATGTATGCTCATGCTCGCAGAGGAGAAGTAAACTTCTCGAATAATCCAACATTCCTAGATTATGAAGATGCTCAAAATAAAATTTTCCAAACGTCTTCCAACGTCTATCAAGAAAAAGATACAATCAGGATCAAGAACACGGTGTCTTCTAGTTATGCAGGATTTGATGCCCCGTTTGAAAGACAGGTTTATGTGTCTCGTATTGCGCTATATGATGATGACAAAAAATTAATCGGTGTAGCAACACTCTCTAGCCCTGTCCTCAAAAAAGAAGCACAAGACTTATCATTTAAATTAAAAATAGATATTTGATGAAACCAATCCTAATCATATCTCCTTGGTTTACCAAACTTATGTCAGTTGTGATAGATGTGTACGCTATCACTTTATTTCCTTTTATTATCTCAAAAGAAGAGATGAGTATAGAGACATTAAACCATGAAACAATACATATCTATCAGCAGCGAGAATTGTTAGTAATTGGATTCTATCTTCTTTATTTCTACTACTACCTGAGAGGGCTAGCAAAATATAAAGATAAACAAAAAGCATACTATATGATACCATTTGAGCAAGAAGCTTATGAATATGATAGTCAACTTGATTATCTCGAAACACGTAAGCCTTACTCATGGACAAAGTATAAAGTATGATTTTAGGAATTGATGTGTCAACTAGCATAACAGGTTTCGCAATAGTTGACAAGAAGGGAAAAATAGTACTTTCTGAAGCCTGTGACCTTCGTAGAGACAAGAACTTTTTTTCTAAGTGTCTCACAATAAGGGAAAAAATTTTAGACATCTGCGACCGATTCTGCGCCGATATGAATGACGCAGGTATAGAACACATCTATATCGAGCAACCATTCACTTTCTTCAACTCTGGCGGCTCATCTGGCAAGACCATGGCTGCACTACAGCGTTTCAATGGTGTTGTGTCATGGATGGTCTACGAATGCTTTGAGATCCAGCCCGAGTATCTGGGGGCGACCCAGGCGCGGAAGCTTGTAGGCATCAAGGTGCCGAGAGGACAAAAAGCAAAGAAGGTTGTGATGGAACACCTACTCGCTACTGAACCAGACTTCACGATCCAGTATACCCACAAGGGCAACCCCAAGCCGCAAGAGTTTGATAGAGCGGACGCTATCGTTATTGCGAGAGCAGGGATCCAAGATCTAAAAAACAAATCGCTTGCCGAAGAGTGATCGTCGTGTTACCTTACAGGTATGAACAAAACAATCGCCAAGAGCATTCTCCATGAAACGCTTGGAGGATACTGGGACAAGGGATCAGAACTTCTTTTCTCGTGCCCGTCGTGCAATCATCACAAACGCAAATTCTCTGTTAACTTGGACAAAAATGTGTTTAAGTGTTGGATTTGTGATTATCATGGGCGTAACATTAGGCGTGTTATTAGACGCTTTGGTTCGTATACTCAATTACAGAAATGGGACCAAATTACAGACCGATCGGATCTATCGAGATTTGATGACCTCTTTAATAACGAGATCAGTGGAGAGATCGAAGAGAAACTTGAACTCCCAAAAGAATTTGTAAGCCTAGCAAATAAGAGCCTGCCGCTGTCTGCAAATCGTGCCTTGCGATATCTTGCCGAGCGCGGCGTAACAAGAACCGACATTCAGCGATGGAAGATTGGTTTCTGCTATGATGGTGAGTATGGCGGAAGAATCATAGTTCCGTCTTTTGGAGCGTCAGGCTACCCAAACTATTTTATCGCACGATCATACGTCGGGCACGGAATGAAATATAAAAATCCACGCTCATCAAAGAACGTGGTGTTCAATGATCTATTTACCAATTGGAACGACGACCTTGTAATTGTCGAAGGAGTATTTGATGCAATTAACGCAGGAAACGCTGTGCCTATCTTGGGGTCTACACTACGGACAGACTCCGACCTACTACGAAAGATTGTACGAAATGACACCCCGTGCTACATCGCCCTCGATCCTGACGCGGCTAATAAAGAGCGCCGTATCATTCAGACGCTTTTGCGCTACGATGTGGAACTCTATAAGATCGATGTGAGTGGTTATGATGACGTGGGCGAGATGTCCAAAAATGAATTTCAACATCGCAAGAAATCTGCTAAACTTATTGACAGAGACAATTATATCCTGCTAGACTTATTGTCAGCAGTATAGGAGGAAATGTGAGCGAAGATGTAAAAGACTACATCAACAATGTTTTAGATGAGCGCCGCCAAGAGTTTGGCGGCAAAGCTGTATGTCCTTTTGCTGCGCCTGAGCTTAGAGCAAATAGACTGATGATTGCGACTGTAGGTGAACAGGGTCTTACTGATCTTATAGACGAATTCAAAAAGTCTGATTATGAGAGCGCACTGTTTATAATTGAAGAAGACATACCCGCAAAGCAAACAAAAAAGTTCCAATACTTTGTAAACTTGCTGCTTAGTGAGCGCGGGTTAACCGACTGCAAAAACATTTGCTTTAACCCCAACGATGATGTAGATATTGAGGGGTATAACCCAAGGTCCCATGCTCCGTATTTTATGGTCAATATAGCAAACAAGAAGGTGTTATCAAAAGCCCATCGCGCTCTCAAGAAGACAAACTACTACGACAAGTTACCAGACAAGTATAGAAAGTTCCTTAATCTTAGAGATAAGTAAACTATTTATTGTGATTTTGGAAGGATATAATAAAAATGAAGCACGCCTTTACCCGAGAGCAAGTAAAAAGAATAATTCTTGAGGAATTAAAAAATTCAAAAGTTAATGATGCGGCAGAAGAAATTGTCGATGAACTTGAGGGTATACTTTCTGAAGCTGAAGAAGGTTCGGCACTAAAAAGAATCTACGATAAGATTTTCAAGAAAGCCGAAGAGGAAAATCTTGATGCTGATGAACTAGCAATCAGGGTATACAATAGGGGCAAGTCGAGGCGCCGATTCAATAAAGCCCTTGCAGGCATGGCTTTGGCAGCTTTTCTAGGTGGTTTACAAGCTGCCCAAGATGCTCAAGGTGAAGCCGCTGCACAAGCAGCATCGGCAGAAAAGACCACGCAGGCAGCTTTATCAAACATAGAAAAACAGAGACCCGCAGATGCCATAGGACAATTAGATAAAAAATTGTCTGTTTCAAACAACTTTGTTTGGACTTTGAGCCCAGAAGATCAGCCCAAGACTATGCGTGATATGGTTGCAGCGATGGAACCCGGTCAGAGCGACGGACAAAGTAAACTACAGAATTATCCCCTATTTCAGGATTATAATTTAGGTAGAGTGGAGATGTTATCACAAGAATATGGTGTTGTTCTAAAACTAAAAAATGATATTCAAAAACAAATAGAAGCAGGCGTTAAAAATAAAAAAGATCTAAAGCCCATGATTGATCTTTCTACCGTAAGAGATCCTGATTATTCGGTTGAAAAATTTGCCAAAGTCTACAAGCAAATTTACGATATACCAGAGTTTGACCCATCAAAAGTTGATGAAAAAGATATTGGCGGGAACGCCGAGCGGGTAGGAAAGAGAACCGCTGGCGGTATGAAATTTATCAAATTTGGTAGAGGAAGAACCATGGGTTATGAATCTTACCCTCTTTTAGATTATGTGAATCCAGAACTCCCAAATGAAAAAATGTCTGCATCACAATACTATGTCAAGCTCTTCAATCAGGTCACAGGTCAAAATATTAAGCCATAAAGCTTGCACCATCGTCCCACTCGTGTTATATTATAACAGGAGGTAAGATGAACAAGCTCATCAAGAAGGCAGCGTGGATTGCAGGATTTGTGGTGGTTTACCACCTCTCTTACGCAGTATTCACCATTATGTTTGAAATGGCAGGAGCAGCAAGTTGAAGATTGCACACATTGCTGATACTCACATAAAGAATCTGAAGTATCACGAAGACTACCGCGCCTGCTTTGAACAGATGTACAAGATCCTGCGCGAGCAAGAAGTAGACTATATCGTTCACTGCGGTGATATTGCACACACAAAGACACAGATCTCCCCAGAGTTTGTGGAGATGGCGTCTGGTTTTTTTGATAGCCTTGCCAACATTGCACCGACATATATTATTCTTGGCAACCATGATGGCAATCTCAAAAACAGCAGTCGGCAGGATGCCATCACACCAATTGTTCAAGCTCTTGACAATACCGCAATTCATCTGCTAAAGAATGCAGGCGAAGTTGTCGTTGACGATCTGTTGACGTTAAATGTCCTCTCTGTCTTTGACCGAGACAACTGGATAGATCCAAGTGATCCAAGCAAAATAAACATTGCACTCTATCACGGCTCTATCTCCAACTGCCAAACAGATGCTGGTTGGACCATGGAGCACGGCGAGGACAACCTCTCTATCTTTGAAGAGTTTGACTTTGCAATGCTTGGTGACATTCACAAGCGCCAGTTCCTTGATGATGAGGGTCGCGTATACTACGCTGGCTCTACTATTCAGCAGAATCACGGAGAGAGCGACGATAAGGGCTTTTCTATCTGGAACATCAGCGATAAAGATGATTGGGATATCGAACACTTTACGCTGCAGAACCCACGCCCATTTATCACTGTTGAACTTACACGCACTGGCAAAATCCCACGTCGTGCAGTCGTGCCACCACGCGCTCGTCTTAGGATTGTCAGCGATAATAACTTGCCGCTTGATGTTATGCGCAAGGCAGTTGATGTTGCACGCCACAAGTTCAAGCCAGAGTCTATTTCGTTTCTTAACAGGTCTGCTGGGCAACGCGGAAATGTTGAAGATATCACTGACGGACTTGGAGCGCAAAACCTGCGAGACCCAGAGATACAGCAAGAGTTGATTTCAGAATACCTGAAAGACTATCAGGTAAAGCCTGCTGTGATGTCTACGATCTACGAGCTAAATTCTAAGTATAACCAGCAAGTAGAATCTAAAGAAGATGTCAGTCGTAATGTAAATTGGAATCTTATCAGCTTTGAATGGTCCAATCTGTTCAATTATGGCGAAGGCAACTCTATTGACTTTCGTAATGTCAATGGTATTACCGGTATCTTTGGCAAGAACTTTTCAGGCAAGTCTTCTATCATTGATGCGATCTTGTTTACAATTTACAATACCACAAGCAAGAACGAGCGCAAGAATGTCAATGTTGTAAACCAGAATCGCGAATGGGGTGAGGGTAAGGTCACAATTACAATTAGCGACAAGTCGTTCACTATTCATCGCAAGGTAGAGAAATATGAAAAGAAGTCAAAGGGTGAAACCTCTATTGAGGCGAAGACCCATCTTGATTTCTCTGTTTACGATCCGGTCACTGATGAAACAACATCGTTGAACGGCACTACCCGTAACCAGACAGACGCAAACATTCGTAAGCACTTTGGCACAATTGACGATTTTCTAATCTCGTCAATGTCCTCTCAGCACGGCGCTCTTTCATTCATCAATGAGGGCTCAACAAAGAGGAAGGAAATAATTGCCAAGTTCTTGGACCTGCAGTTCTTTGATAAGAAGTTCAAGCTTGCCAAGGAAGACTCTCAATCATCCAAGGTGCTAATCAAAAAGCTAGATGGTCGAGACTACGATAAAGAAATCCAAGATGCCCAAGATGCCCTGCAGGCGCACAAAGCAGCTATCTTGGAGGTGGAAACTATCAAGTCTAAGCTTGAAGCAAAGCTAGGCTTTGCAAACCAGAAGGTGCTCGACCTATCAATCAAGATCTCGAACATTCCAACTGAGGTTATTGATATCCATGAAGTTCAGTCCGAGATCAAAAAGACAAAAAATAAAATAATTTCTTTGTCTGATTCCATCGTTGATGACGCGAGCAGACTACATAAAGAGACAGAGCGATTTGATAAGATCTCGAATCTTCTAGATACTCTAGATTATGACAGCCTTACAAGCTCTCTCGTGAGCGTCGAAGAAGCCGAAAAGGATCTTCAAGTTCACACACAAATGTTAGAGGTTGCAACTGAGAAAAAGAAGTTATTAGAAGATATCCCATGCGGCACAGCATACCCTGCTTGTAAATTCATTCGTGATGCCCATGTAGCCACTGCAGTTATTCCTGAGACGGAAAGCAAACTTGCTAAGCTACAGGACAAGCTCTCTAGCCTAAACCCACAGGTAGTTAGAGATCACCTAGACAAGTATCGTAAGCTTGAAAAAAAGCACAATGAAACTGGTGGACTGATCAAGGACCTCCAGTTGGGAATTGAACGCAGAAGATCTGCTCTTGATAGGCACAACACCTTGATAGAAGAGCTTGCACAAAAGCAAGCTTCTTATAACGACAACAAAGAAGCAATCGAAAATCTAGAAAAACTACTAAAGGAGAAAGAGTTATATGCCAAAGAATCGAAATCCATTGAAGAACAAGTTGAATCAAATAGCCAGAAGAAGATTGATCTTTATAAATCTCTCGGCTCAGAAGAACAACGAATCGAAAACCTCAGACAAGCAAGACTAGAGTTCCAGTCAATCCAATCGGAGTATTCATCGTATGATTTATTCTTGCGATGTATGCACCCGAACGGAATTGCTTACGACATCATCAAGCAGAAACTACCAGTAATCAACGAAGAGATTG
>Ga0181393_1000330_pt1 | contig 17881 bp, 23 predicted proteins | sample 16SPOviralmetaG_FD_130122 | JGI IMG/M metagenome (GOLD analysis project Ga0181393, IMG submission 130122) | Marine viral communities from the oligotrophic San Pedro Time Series (SPOT) site, San Pedro Channel, CA, USA - 16 SPOT_SRF_2010-10-21 | ecosystem: Environmental > Aquatic > Marine > Strait...
ATGGACATTTGTTTTCTAAATTCTTCTCTTGAAGTTATACCTGTAAGTGGCACAGTAAATTCACGTACGCCATCTTGTGGTAAGTGCAAACGTATTACTACAACCTCACCAAGTTCAACATCTACAATACGGTTTACAATATAAATATCATTGTGATATATAATCTCTTCGTCGGGTTCGCCTTCATCATTTGATGTGCGTATGTACACCCCACCAGTATTAGCGCCACGAAAGTATGGCTTAGGATACTCCGGGATTATGTATGTAGTGGTAGGTGTATTCGGTAAGTCTAACGCTGGTACCTCTACTATGTTATCTTCTGCTGTAGCTTCTTTTATACTGCTACCTAACGATATGGGAGACTTTATCTTCCCCCAGTGCGGACACTTAGTACATACATCTGGGTTGTACTCGTCGAAGTGGTGACATAGGTAAGGGCCTTTAATCTTATCAAACTTATCCTGTGTTTCTTCCGCTGAATACTCAGGATGGTTCTTAGACATAATGTGTGCAGCTTTCTGCCCATCAGAGCAGAACTTAGCTATAGATAAACCTGCTCTCCATATAGGCTCACTACACTCATCTTGCTTTTTAACTATGTTAACCAACTGCGCACAGCTAGATTCTCTAGTAATAATATCTTTAAATTTATGCTGCTTGTTACCCATCAACGCTTCTTGGAAAGCAGTTATAGGTTGCACATCTATCTTCTGTGGTGCAGGAATCTTGTCTGCGCCAATACACATAGCGAACTCACTAAGAGTTACAGCGTCAGGCACATGCTCACTAAAGAACTCAACCGGAGATGGTGGCTCAGTCTTATGGTTGTGCGTAGTAGGTATACGTAGTACACGAGCCGCATCGGCAGTTACTGATGGATCAATAATAAATCCATGATTCTTACACAACTGTTTTAAATGGTCTGCTACAGGCTTCCACACTTCCTTGCTGACAGGTTCAGACAAAGGCCAGTAACAATGTACCCCCCTACCTGAATCAACTAACAACGGTCTTGGTAGTTCAACCTTCTTACAAAATCTTTGTAGGGCTTGTAGTCCCTCTTTCTTCGTTGGATAATCTCTGCCTTCCCCGCAGTCGATGTCCATAAAGAAAGACTTTAACTGTTTTACGTTGTCAGCTACACGAGTACCACTTTCTTCAAACGTAGCCAGTGCAAAGTATGGGCTATACCCACGAGCATCTAGCTTACGTGCTTCTTGTAGTAACGAATCATAGTCTGTATGAAACGTCTGTGGTCTGTCGTTCTGTCCTAGCTTAACAGCAAATAAACAGTAGTATCCGTCGTCCCCTGTGACGTGCCGCAAAAATACTTCTGCATCCATAATACATTCCTAATTCCGAGGGTGGAGATAGCAGGGGGGCGGTTGCCCCCTTTTCGGTTATACCTAGCTAAGTTTGTGGGACTAGTCGTCCCAGTCGTCTACGATTGATGCAAGATCAGCGTCAGTCTTTTTTGGTTTCGGTGTTGCTTTTTTACTGACTTTCTTTGGTTCGGGTGTATCACCAAACTCACCTTCAATAACATTGGTAGTAGGTTTAGCTTCAACAACCTCAAAAGGGTTATCATCTTTCTGGAATGTAAAGCCACCTTCAACCTTACCGAATGGCGTGCTAGATTCCATAGGTACATATTTAATTACTTGTACCGCTTTCAAACGTAGTGAGATTCCTGCTTCACGCATGTTATAGGGCACAAAGATTACAGCCACATTGACTGTACTGCCTGTGGTTAACATGAAATCTTCTGGTAGTTTACTCCCATTAGAGTCCACTTGTACAGGTTTAAGTGTAGCCTCTTTACCATACGCACCTTTCAACGTGGCTTTGTACACATACATACCATCGTCATCTTTGGTGAATGGGTTATCAACTTTCTCAGGCCACCCTTTTTCTTTGCGTTCTTCATACGCCTTACACATTTCAAGATACAAAGCCTTAGCTTGATCTTTTGTCATACGAAATTTAATCTCGTATTTAGCACCATCGTCAAACGCGGTACACGGTACAGTGCGATTTTCTGCGTTATCAAAACGGTATGGTTTATTAATACGAGGCCAAAGAGCCTCAACGTTTTCTATAATATAACTGCTATTTGTATTAGCCATAATTAATTTACCTTAGTTTGCATTTATATCAAACCCACCTTCCACTTTGCCGAAGGGTGAGGGTTCACTAGTTACAGGGACGAATGATGTGATAGCACGTTTTGTATCTTCGTGTACCACCATCTCTGCTATCTTTAGCCCATCACCTTTCTCAATAGGTCGCATAGGTTTAAAATAAAGTTTTGGAACAACACTATCTTTATCAAACGTAATGTTTGTAACGACAGCAATAACAGACGTATCATGTGAAGATAGGTGACGAGCATACTCTTGCATACCCATGTTACCACCTTGCGCTCTGCCAAATATAGAACTGGCAGGTATCTGCAACTGATACACCTCTTCGAGATCTCCTTCAAACACAACAGCAAGTCGTTGTTGAAACCGACAAGCCCTACCACCATGCTCACCAGAACCACGTACGTTTTGTGTGCAATCCATACACCTACGTGCTTGCACGTTTTCCTGTGATACTTTGGGAGATGGTCGTTGTGTATCATCAGACCAACATACAGGTGCAGTAGACTTGTTAGGGTCGAACTGAGCACCAAAGTATGACCTAGATACAGGCGCGGCATCCACAATGATTACATTTACAGTATCACCTAAAGGGTTTTCCTGCCCATCAGCAATATCGGTAAACGTACCACCACGTATGCTCAACCTTCTCATTAGAAGTCCTCGTCTAACATGTCAGTGCCAAACTCGTAGTCACTGACCGCCTCTTTTTCTACCGAATCTTTATTGGTATTCAAAAAGGCGTTTTCAATCCCTTGAAGGTTGTAACGATAAGTGTTACCGATCTTCACATACATATCCGCAGGGATCTTGCCTTTACGCAACCACTGCCTGACTGTGTGTTTGGATACACTAAACTTATCTGCTACGTCACCGATTGGAACAAAATTATCTGACATCATTTTCTCCTTACTGATACAACGTATTCAGAATCTACGTTAAGACCTTTAGGTACAAGGTCGGGGTTCTCTTCCAAAAACTGTTTCATGTTGCCCTGATTAACACGTTTATCTAACAGTTCAGGTGCTTCATGCTCAAGAACAAACTCGTGCATTGAAGACCAATCACTAGTCCAATAACGTGTGCGAGCAGAACGATAAAACAATCCCGCAGAAGTTCTTACACTATCGACACCTTGATCTTCACAGTAGTCCAGTAAAGCACGCTTCACCTTATCCAACTGCTCTAATAACTCAGCGTCTTTCTCTTTAAAGTCTGCCGATAACTCGCTACGCTTATCTTTTATCTTTAAATAAACAGTAGTTAGCTTCTCAGCATTTAACTTTCCTTCACTCATTTTACGCTCCTTTACAAAAGGGATAGACAAAATAACGTATGATTGTGTGCTAGTCAAGTATTTCTTTATATAAGTCAATCATTTTTGTGTGTATGTCTATTCTATTGTCCAATAATGTGTAAACACGTTTCTCTACGTAAGATCCTTGTAGGTGGACAATCGTGCATTTTTGATCCTGACCTGCTCTGTGCACCCTAGCATTCGCTTGCGCGTACGTTTCTAACGAACTGGTGGGCGACCACCACACCACAGTGTTTGCCGCTGTAAGTGTTACACCGTGTGCCGCAGATTGTGGTTGGATTACTAAAACTTTGGGGTCGTCTTGTTCTTGAAAGCGTTTAAATATGTCAGTACGTTTGGGTGCAGGTACATCACCATTGATTACCTCTGTGGTTATACCATCTTTCCTTAACTTGTCAGTGAGTAACTGTATGGTATGTCTGAAAGGTACAAAGACTAGAACTTTCTTACTTGACTCATCAATGACCTCACGTAGCACCTTATATCTTTTAGTTATATCAAACTCTAATGACTCACCAGTATCGGTATATACAGCGCCAGATGATATTTGGAGTAACTTGTTCATGTTTACTGCCGCATTCGCAGCGGTGATTTGCTCCCCTGCTGCTTGCATAATCATCTTGTTCTTTAATTCTTTGTAGTATTTATTTTGTTGTGCCGTCATATCCACTTCACGTTTGACATACACCATAGGTGGTAAATCTAGGCACTCTTCTTTGGTGTAACGTATGGCAGGTTGTAAGACTCGGTGCACCCTGTCAGTAGCATCATCTTTTGGTATCCACTTGAAGTTTGTTACCTTGACCATGACTTGATCTCGGAACGACCCAAAGAAACGAGGCAGTGCTGTTGGGTTTACAAGTTTGGCTATGCCAAACGCATCAGTTGGGCTTTGTGCCGCAGGTGTACCTGTCATCATCCACAGCCACGTATCTTTGCTGACTAACTTGTTAAGTGTCTTCCACCGCTTGGTCTGTACATTCTTATAGTGTGTAGCTTCATCTACAATAATTAAATCAAAGCCACCTTGTTGTACAGATTCTTGTACAATCTCCACACCATCGTAATTTATTATCACGTACTCAGCGTCACCTTCGATTATCTCTCTGCGCTTCTTGGCTGAACCATACGCTACATCTACCTTGCGGTGCATGGCAAAATTGAATAAATCGTTACGCCATGCTGATTCCATAATAGATAGAGGGCATATAACTAACACCCTGTTTATCTTACCTTGTTCTAGTAAGTAGTCCGATGCCCATATAGCACTGGCTGTCTTGCCTGTACCTTGTTCATTAAAACAAAATGATTTTTTATTTAGCGTAAAGAAACTTGCTGTGGATTTTTGGTGTTCGTATGGATCGTACCTACCTGTCCACTCATACTTACCTTCAATAGGTGAAGGCGCATTGATACCTATATTACGTAATACTTGCACTTCATCAACTCCCCAATTAACTAATACTTCATGTTCTGATAACTTCTTACTCTTTGGTATAACACTCGTAACCCGCCCGGGTGATCTAAGGTTAAGTAACAGTGCACGGTTATCTACTATCTTCAATTTTTATTCTCCATCAGTGAACCTCGTAAAACGGTGTCCGTTTACGATAACTTGTTACGACGTACATACTTACATTCCTTGCGCCCGGAAAAATAGCGCAAACCAAATAACCCAGATAACCCAAATAACCGTGGAACCCAGTGATGGCCCCGATGTCGCTACAGATGGGGCTAGGTCTGCTATGTGGGACTTTAATCAATACCCATAGCTGACTCGATTTTTGTGGTTATAAGCACCGCAAAGGAGGAGGAACGAACCACGTTGTTTAACGACGCATCAAGCTAAGCGTCTGACACACCAAGCAAAAACTATTTCTTAGGCTTATGCCCATTCCTAGATCTATTCTTACTAGGACTTTCTAATTTGTAACCATCTTTATTACTGCCACCGTTCTTTAACATCTTGTTGTGACTTATATCTTTACCTTTGCGTGCGGCTTTACCATTCTTTTTATCAAACGCACGCCTAGCACGTTGGCGTTCCATTCTTCTTTCAAAGGTTTCACTGCCAACAGGAGCATTAACTTGTTTTTTACGTTTCTTTCTCATCAGTGTCTACCATTATGCACGCATTCTGTAACAATGCAATGTCGTTTACATAACCCACTTTGGTGAGCATTCCATACATCTTTTTTCCACGCCTGTTCCATGCGGTTGTAATCAGCTAACCACTTTTCCCATAACTTACCAGCGGAGCTTGACTTGTAAGTATCACGTATTAACTCGTTACATACTACAAACAAAAGACCGCCACGTACAGTCTCAATTTCAGGAAAATGTTTAAATACACACAACGCCATAAGTTCTAACTGTCCCTTGTCAGCATAACGTGTGTTCTTGCTTGTCTTGTAATCTATTACCCAAGCAGTTTTGTTTTCTTCGTCAAGTATAACTAAATCAGCTATACCCCTGTACCAACAGTTATCGTCCCAGAACCCACAAGGTTCAAGGTCAGCCGTCAACCCCATCTCGTATTCACAAAGTTTGTTCCCCTGTTTCATGTTCAATGAATCTAGTGGGGCTTTTATATAATCGTACTCAGGGGGTAACGGCTTTCCATCTCGAATGTACTCCTCTGCCGCTTCGTGCACAGCAGTACCATAAAGCATCGCCTCAGTCTCAGGCTCTTTATAATCCTTCGCTACCTTTAGATGATAAAACTTCTTTGGGCATTGTTCAAAGGATTTAATTTTACTGAATGACCAAGGCGTTATGCTCATTACATGCTACCTACAGCCCAGATTATTGCTAGTACACCTAGACCTGCTACAAGAAGTTCAGCTTGCTTGAAAGTGCGTTCCGTGTGTAGCCATTCCATAACAGAGTTACGTGCCTCTGTAATATCCTCTTGTAGTTCATCAATAGCTTCATCAGCCACTTCATGTGCTTCTTTGATTGCTTTTTCTATTTTATCTTTAGCCATTATTCACAGTCTCCATAAGATTTACCAATGCCAGACTCACACGTTATAGGCATACCTTCTGCCCATGAAGGTGTCGTACTCATACAATCTTCTATGTATTGTCTAGCCTCTTCTAACTCATCATCAGGTACACAGCATACCACGGAATCATGCACTGTTAATACAGGCTTGTACCGCTTGGCAATAGCCAACATCTGTTCACCCATGATGCACCTAGCGATAGCTTGGCACACATTCTCTGTAACCTTACCACCGTAGATCCTTGTGCGACCACGCCTTGTCATGTAACTAAACTCTAAACCGCGTTCGCCTTGTTCATAATTTAAGTCACCATACCGCATACGCAGACCACTTGGCAACTTTATCGAGTTATCTCTGTAGGTAAGTAGGTTGTTTGTACCCACTGCACCTGCCTCTCCTCGAGACATACTCACTAACATGTTCTGACACTCACGCCAGAATTGAGCTATTCTCCAATTTGAATCTCTGTAGATAGATATAATCCTACGTGCCTCATCTACTTCTATCTTTGTACCAAACGCTCCCAACTGCTCAGCAAACCGAACCGCACCCATGCCATAACCTGCACCAAGTATCGTACTCTTACCTACAAACCTCTGCTCTTTGGTAACGTCTTTCTCTTTGACGTTGTATATCTTAGATGCCATTTTGACATACACATCTTCGTTGTCAGCAAAGGCTTGGACTAGATCGTCTTGCCCTGCCAACCATGCAAGTACACGTGCCTCGATTTGTGATGAATCACAATCAACTAGTGTGTAACCTACTGGCGCGATGATACTGGACTTCAACTTCTTACCATTAGCACCACGACTGGGTAGGTTTTGTATGTTTATCTTGTCATCACCACCCCATCTACCTGTGTGCGCGGCATAGTACCTCACTGGGATAGGTATTAGTCCACGTTTAGCAATACCTATAAACCTCTCAGTACGTGATTCTTCTAGCGTACTTTTAGTACCCAAACGTGCAGTAACAAGTGCCTGTACACGTGGGTCTTCGTGTTCTTGTAACGCTTTAAATCCCTCATCACTTTTTGCGAATGCGTAGGTTTCTTTGCCTGTTGTGAGACTTGTTTTCATCGGGGGATCGACATTCATTGATACCAGTAACTCGGCAAATTTGGGGTTACTCATTAGCTGTTCACGTGTGACACCACTTGACTCTATCAAATCTTCTTTTATCTTGATGGTATTTTCTAGGTGTTCTTGAAGTAGTCCAATGTCTAGGTCTAGCATTGGTTCGGTGAACATACGCAATGTCATGTCAATGATGCGCATCTCTTGTTTAGGAAAGTTCTTACCCATAAGCATAAACAACTTATAGGTTAACTCTACATCGTTGACACAGTAGTCACCGTATCTGCTAAGTTCTTCTGGTGTAAAGTCTTCTCTACGTTTACCTACGGCATTTAAAATTTCCGTGCCTTTAGTTCCAATATTATACCTTTTACTAAGAACGTGCAGAGATCCACCAACCTCGACACCGTGTAGTGCGCGAGCAATGCAAAGAGTATCAGCATAGACGCGAGGTTGTATATCAAAGAGCCAAGAAATAATAGCACCGTCAAACAAAGTGTTGTGACAAAGGAGCATAGCGTTGCTCCAATCAAAAGAATGTAGATACCTACTAATCTGCTCATGCGTACCACTTGCCCATTCAGTCTCACCACTATTCAGTTTAACACCTACACCGATCACCTCAAAGCGAGGGTCACGAATGTAGGCTTCCATTGTCATCTTACGTAGTGAGAAATCTTTGTCGTAGTACGTCTCAAAGTCTAACGTAATTAGATCCATTACTTATTCCGTTCTATAAGCAGATTGAGATACCATTGAGCCTTTTCTAAATCCTCAAGGGGCTTACCCTTGTACTCATAACGCCACATATATTTCATACAGTTACCCTTGAGATAACCTAGAAACGCGTTAGGACTCATACTAGACTCGATACCCTCAATACATTCTACTCCACCTGTATTGTAATGGTTCGGGTTATTGACTGGATCGTCACCCACCTCGTTCAAAAAGTTTTCATACTTCTCGATAAGTTCAGGGTGCTTCTCTCTTAATTCATTCCACTCTTGGGGGCTTGCATCTACCATAGTGTTCTCCTAAAAGTTTAATACAATGTGCTGTACGCCACGCGCCTTAGCACGACACAGATACTCTAACCAGTGAGAGTTTACCTCGTCACCAGTCTCATCTTCTAAATCCCATACACGCTTACGCTCTTTGCGTATTGCAATGTCAATGGGTTCAAGTTCAGCTTTTACTACAGGGTTTGATACTAATTCGGTCACAGGTCTAATTCCAGTTGGTTAGGGTCAGGTTCGGGTAAACCATTCAATATATATTGAAGGGTGTGTATTGTATCCTCATTGGTTACAGTAGCAATACCACCTGCTTGGGCGATTTGCTTTAACTCATTCTTCTGTAACTCAGTAGGCTTGTTTGTACCCGCCTTGCACTCTATACCAAAGAATCTTCCTTTATAACAACCGACTATGTCAGGCACACCACTTCTACCATACCCACCAGTTGCGGGATAGAAAAAGTATGCACCTATACTTCTTAGATAGTCGGCTACTTTTTTCTTGACCTTTCTTTCAGGGGTCATAGCCATACGTCACTCCTTACATTATTTTTGTTCTACAGTGTAGAACTTTTATTATTCTGGGTATCCCCAGTCGTACCTAACGTAATATACACTATCTGATAACTTAACGCCAACATCATATACAAAATCATTAACACCTAAGACATCTAACACAGCTACCCTATCCGCCACACTATCTGGTAACTCGTTACGCGGTATTGCGCAGGGGTGTCGTCCAAAGCTCGCGTCCCAAGGTGCTTGACCACGACTTACTCTCGTGGCTTGACTGGCATGTCTGTAGTGTACATCGAATGGGTGCATCTGTATCTCATCATTCTTTATCCACACACATGTCATGTACTCGTCATCTTCACCAAGTAGTTTATCGTACTCGTCAATGGCATCGTACAGCGTGCCTAGCTTTCTATCTAACTCCTCATCTACAGTCATCAACCCCATTCGGTGCATATCCATAACTGTTTGTGCTATGTCAGGCAATTGACCTGCAGGACTTACCTCGAATCCCACCTCGCGTGCTCGATTTGTACGCTCACTGCGTGTATCACCACGATGCTTCATAACTCTTTGTTCCACGTTATCATGTGTTGACCTAGCAATATCGGACATTGTATTGGGACGCAAGTATTTACGCGCATTGGCTACGGCTTTCGATATATTCTTGCTCGATAACGTGTGGTGGTCATCGGGTGAATTGTGTGGGCAGTATCGTTGGTTCTGTATGGCTTGACTCTGCACGTGGTATTGCAAGTTACCATCGTAGTACGTGGTACACAGTCTACCCATCTCACACAAATCATCGTTGTAAAACACCACTACCTCATATTTAGTTGTTGACACTGTAGTCATAACAAATTCTACGTTGGGTAGGTGCATCGTAGCTTTGTATACAAAGTCATCAAAGAACTGACAGAACTTACCCCACTCGTACTCGTGGCGTTTGTCGTTCTTCGTAGCTTCTCTCAGTTCTTTCACTGCACTTATTGGTCGTCCAGTATCACCCTTTTTGTGGTAATTTATCCTTCTTGGTATGGCGGTTAAAAACATTTCATATCTCCTATTTGTAGTCTTGGTACTTGATTTTGAAGTTGGCTAACTTGTCAACCTGTGACTTGAACCTACTCATAAACTTCTTCTCGTCTTCGGGTGGTGATGACGTTTGGGTCTGCCAATCGTACTCGGATATTTCACCCAGTATAGCTATGGCTACAGGCGAACGTCGCTCATCGGTAGGGTCTATCAACATATCACGAAACACATCACTGTCGGTTACCGCATCACCACACTGTTGTCGTATAAGTCGTTGGTGTTCCCAGTCGTAGTGATCGCGGTTCATCAATATGCTTTGCATCACCCAAGCCCATTCGGCATACTCACGTATAGCTTCGTAATACTTACGCTTGTCTGGACTAATCTTGATACGTGTTACAGGTTGTTTGTGACGTGCGGTTGTACATGTCCACTGTTCACGTGACTTGAATGAATCACGCTCAAAGTCTAGGTACTTACCATCATCAGTCTTTGTCATAGTCTGTGTATTCCATCTAGTCTCGCCATGACTTGTACGCATATCAATTAGCGACTTATACATGTGACTGTTGACCCACGTAGACTTGGGTAGGTAATGATTAGTATCACCATGTATGACGTATTGCTTACCATGTTGAACCAGAAAATCCATACACCTCGGTAGCGCACGTGCTAAGAATGAATAGCGTTGATTGTGACACGTGTCACCATAGTCGTTGCGCACTCGGATTTTTTCGATACCAGTATGCGCACATCTTGTCCACGTAACAGGCGCACGTGCTATCTCTTCTTTGGTGCTACCACACCAGAACCTGTTACCCTCATCGTCGGGTATCTTGTCCATGCGTACGTACTTGTTCTTGTTGACCTTGATGATGTGCTCCCACTTACGCGCACGATCACCGAGTGGTACTTGACCTGTAGTACGTATTGGTTTGACGCTGTCGTAGCGTCGTTCTACTTCTGCGAAAGTATTTAGATTAAAATGAAACATAGCCATAGTTTAGTTCCTCAATAAAGTTCTACACTGTAGAACTTGTTATCAGTTGTTTACTTACGTTAGGGGGTAAGATGTACCTTATCCCTGTAATATTCTTGCCCATGCTTGGGCAAGCCGTTCTCTTTCTTCTTCAGTGCAATGAGAGTAGCGCATTGTCATAGCTTGTAGCCTAAACTCTACTGCTTCCTGTACTTCTGCCACTGCCCTGTCCCACTCCATGCGTCGGTGTACGGCTTCCATGCCCATACCAAATGATTCACTCATATCATATCTCCTGATTTAACATGTACTGTTGAACCACAGTTAGGTGTTGCACTGCGGTTGTCTAGTATGCACCACAACACTGGATTTGACCAAGAACCCCAACCGCCATACAAATAACCATCAGTCAGTACGATTGATGCTTGCGGGCTGATGTTGTTCTCTGCCATGTAACTTGTTACACAGTTAACATCTGTACCCCCACCACCCTCGGGCTTGGTAGACTCGACCATGTCATGTAGTTCGTGCATCTCATACTTCTCGTCACGACATACCTCAGTGTCCCAATACAGTACACGTAGACACTTGGGGTGTACTGTCTCACAGATAGACTTGATCTCGGATAGGAACACCGATAACTCACGCTGACCGATAGAGCCTGACGTATCAATAGCAACCACTAACTCGTCAACCTGCTCGGATATACCGCTAGGTAAATACATACCTGTGTGCAATCGTCTGCGGTTGGGTCGGTTGTATGTAGCATAGTCAGAGCCACTACAGTGTGTGGTGATGTATTCACGTAACACCTCACGCCAATCAACCTGTGGTTCGAGTAGGTCGGCTACTGTACGCTCACCACCACTGCCCATCTTACCTGCACTGATAGCACCCTGACGTATCGCATCGTCAATCTCTTTGGATAACTCTTTCTGCTCCTCGTCGGTCATCTCTTGCGCACCTTCCCAGTCATGCTCATCGAACGGCTGTTGGCTAGACTGTTGCGACGAACTGGACGACTGTTGCCCATCACCTGTTGACTCGTTACCACCAGAACCATTGTCTTGTTGCTGTTGCTGGTAGATGTCGTTGAACACTTTGGGTGTAGCCCAACCACGATACTTGGTGTCGTAACACATACCATCAATGCCATCGACGAACCCGTCGTCTTTGTGTGCGTCGAGTATCTGTATGTTGATGACATAGTCCATCGCTCTGTTGGCTGTCATAGCACAGCGTAGCCATAGGTGATGCCACGTTGTAAGATGCTTGTACATTTTGTGGTAACACTCATGCAGTATTACAAAACGTAGTTGGGCATCAGTCAGACTGTCAACAAACGCACGACCATAGAACTCGTCACGACCATTGGTACACGCTGTCGGTATATCGTCACGTACCTCACGCTTGCCCACCATCAGTACACCTGCTAGTGCAAAGTACAGTGGGTGATTGACGATAGATACAACCGCTTTGTGTATGCGTTGTTCTGCTGTCAGATTAGAGACTAACATTTGTCTGCACCGAACATGTAGTTATTCTCACGACACCAAGCAGTGAAACTCTTGTTGGTGGTAACGAGTGACTTGTTCTTGTATGTGTCAGGTTTGATACCGAGCGCGAACAGACCTTGCGCTTCCTTACTCAACCTACCCATGTACTTGAACCAAGCATCAATCCACGCTTTGTCGAGTGATGCAAGTGCACGATACACGACCATACATACAGCACTGGCACTGTCGGGTACGATTGCATTCATTGGGTCAGTCTTGATGGACTCGAGCGTTGGTAGCTTGTCGGCTAGTTTGACGAACGCCATCATGTCGAGTGCACCACGCTCACCGATAGTACCAATCAATGCGCCTGTTAACGTGTCATCGGATAGGTGCTCACGTTGGTGTAGTATGTCAGATGCACACTCGAGTGAACGTGGTGTACAGAATGATTTAGCTTGTCGCTTGGGGTGATAGATGTATGGGTTGTCATCGGGGCTGTTAACCTCAGTGAATGACTGCATGACTTGTGGAAACTCACGTACGAAACCCATGACTGATGGGTGTACGTCGTTGTTGATAGCGTAGTTGTTGATCCACTCATCAGATGACGGCTTGCGCATACGTACTGTGATGATACGATTGCGTGCATGTGGTGGTAACATATCACCGACACCCTCTGCACCCAGATTGGTAGTTGCAAACACAATGCTACCCTAGGGTAGTTGTTGGTTGCCAATCATGTGCTCGAGCATAACAACAAGTAACGCGTTCTTGACTGATGGGTTAGCTTTGCCCAGTTCGTCAAGCATGAGTATCAACGGCTTATCAAGGTGTATACCAAACTGTTCGTTGGGTAGGAATGATACACAGCCTAGTTCACGATTAAGATCAGGTATAAACAAGTCACCAAGATCCTTAGTGGTACAATCAAACAGACATGCAATGTGATCGGGTAACAATCGCTTGAGTGTTTTGAGTAGGCTAGACTTACCAATACCCATGTCACCCTCGATCAGTACAGTGCGTTTACCACCTACGTGTAATAGTAGTTGGACAATCTCTTCAATACTGCTTACATATACGTTATTCATAGCTTCGTTCCTCGGTTAGAAGTTCTACACTGTAGAACATTTTTAGGTAGATGCTTGGTGCGCTTGAGTATTACCCTGCGCACGTTCGCATTCTCGTTAACGTGGTACAGCTTGTTACCACGCCACATATCCATGCACCTAGTGTTGGTCTGCATAGTTACATGTCCAGTGTTGGTAGTGACTTGAGTATGTCATCTACCTTGGATTTGGTTTCGGCACGCAAGAACTCGTCATCACGTAACCCCTCGGGTGTCACACCACGTAACGTAGACTCAAGCCGTTGGCGCATAGCTTCCATCTGACTGTCACCTGTCACGTTACATGTAGTCAACAAGTCAACCATTGATAACGCATTACTGACTAGCGTATCGCGGAACACTTGCTTCTTGCCGTTGCTGTCGGTCAGCTTGTCCGACATGTTAGACAATGCAGTGTGCATACGTTTCCACACATCACCCATCGCCTTGCTTAGTTGGTCGGAGTAGAACTTGTCATACTCTGCTTTGAGTTGAACGCTTGCCTCATTGCCAATGTCCACACGAAAATCACCTGCATCAGGTAGTGGTGTGTAGTTGACACTGACACCGAACTTACTGCGTATCTGCTCGGACGTTGGATAGTCATCACGTACAAACAAGTTACCGAGCTTTGCCTGTGCACGTGACACTGCAAAGTCATAGTCATCAATGAACTCGTCAACCAATGTATCGAACGCATTGATTGCCTCACTCATCTGTTGGTTGTAGTCAAAGTACACTGACGTAGGTAACAACCTCAACCCACTGTCTGACCACGGCATAGTCATGGGATAGTGTATGTGGTTGCGTATCTTGCCACGTATCTCATTGATAGCTTTCAGCTTGTCACAGTCACCGAGTAACATCTTATTGACTGACACTACACCATTGTCTGCGTAGTTTTGATCTGCGACTGTCTTGGACTCGCGCCTGTCTTTCTTGCGTCCTGTCCACACACTGATATTTAACTCTGTAAGCATCGCGCTTGATGCTAGGCTTGGGGCTTGGATATTATCCATTGTCGTTCTCCTCGTTGGTTTGTTCTACAGGTGTAGAACTTTGATTTAGTGCGTACTCTTTATTGAGACGCATACGCTCTTGCCAGTAGCTGTCATGTAATGGCGGTTGCTCTTTGATAAACTCGCGCATTAGGTCTTGCCACTCTTTATATAGATGACTCATCGCCACGCTCCTCTGCATCGTCAACGTACCACTTGATCTCACGCATAACGTAGTCAAGTTCTAGTACAAAGTTCTTGCGCATCTGACTAGGCATACTGTCAATGGATTCGATGTAGTTCTGTAACGCGTCCATATTTATTAACGCACGCTCAAAGGGAATGTTATTTGTCATTGTTAGTACCTCGTTTGGTTGTCATACTCATTGGCTCGACTAACTCCTGCTTGTCGAACATATCATCGAACATTTGGTCAACGCTACAACCTGCTAGTCGCTGTCCGTCTGTCTCGTCTGCAATATCTGCATGATCCATTAGCAGATAATATAAATGGTTGTTGAAATCTAACTTGTTCATAAACACCTCGTTGTAAAGTTCTACACTGTAGAACTAATTAGTTATCGTTGCGCACAGCAACACATGTGAATGAGTTATCACCCAATCACTTAGACTAGTATACCACAGTGGGGTATTGTGTCAAGCAACGTAATTTTGTGGTGGAATGTGTGTGGTGTTGATATTGTTACAAAATGACTGTTACAGAAACGCTGTAATGTTACTCGATTGTTACTTTTTGTTTTTGGCTACAGACCACTGGTATCGCGGAATGTTACTTTGTTACCAACTTTTGGGAAAATGAGAGGTGATATTTATTTTTAAGTTCTACATTGTAGAACAAATCTGCCAGAGTGCCCTCGAATAAACGCCATATATATATTTTCTTAAAAAGGTAACATTATAAATATATTAATTAATAGATAGATAGAAACATACAATCGCACACATTGCTAATATCATGCGCGTTCGCTATACCACACGATCCCACACAAAGCTGTTTTGTTACCTTTTCCCAAAACATTTGGTAACAAATGGGTAACATTAGGGTTACATTGGTAACATTACAAAGTAACATTTGCTCGACACTATACAATCTACTGGTATCACGTACGAACGCGTAACTATTTGCTCGACACGATTTAATTAACTGGTATCAGTAGGACGAAAAAAAAGTTCTACAGTGTAGAACTTTGAGGCAAAAAAAAGCCACCCCGAAGGGTGGCTCTGTTGATGGGTGGGTTTACTTGGTGCATCTTACTGATAAGATGCGTTGAGCATCGTTGAGGCATTTTGTTAGTGCTTCGAGATTGTAGGTCGGAGTTTCGTCCTTTTCCGCAATCTTTAATGCCTTGTTGATAGCTTCGCGCATTTTGACAATATCGCTAACAGGTGGAGTTGGTGCCTTTTCCTTGTTAGGATTCTCTAAGCTATCTAGCTTGTTAGCTATGCGATCTATATATGTGCCAACATCTTGTTGGATAGCTTTACGCTTAGCTTTCTTGGTATCGTCCCAATCTTTGACGATTGATTTTGGCGCGCTATAAATCTTGTAAGCCTCTGCGCCTAGTCCAAATGCAAGCGCATCTTTGCGCTCGACGTATTGCTCGGGAGTCGCGGTGCTAGTGTATTGCTTAGACTTCGGTGATCTGTAGTCTGTAGCACGCTTACCCGATTGATGAATTTCAAGAATGATATTGGCTAACGTGCGGTTGCACTTGCTGTCAGTCTTGGCGTAGTTTGACAAGGCAGTTTTCTCTGCGCTAGTGATTAAAGTATTCATAACATTAATTAACCTTTGGTTTAGTCGGTGCACCAATTGCCCCGATCTGTTTATATAATAACAAATTAGGACGCAATGTCAACCACAATCGCACGCGATCCTACAGGCAATTACAAAGTTCTACACTGTAGAACTAAAAGACCCCCACCCCCCAATCGTGTCATTTAGGAGTCCCATCTATATAGTAATACCATTTTACTCAAATAAATCGTATTTTTCTGAAACCCCCCACCTTGTTTTAAAAAGGCTAGTCAAAAAAAATTTTGTGTGTTACTTTTGAAACCCATTTAATAATGGATAATTTGATATGGGCCGGTTACTAGTAGAGGGAGACACGAGTCATATAGGGCGAGTTGGTGAGTTCTTTGCGATATATAAGTTAGAGAAGTATGGTATTGAGTGCCACCATGTAGACCGTTCCGGCATAGACTTGTGGTGCCAATCGTTAGACAATTCGTTATTCACAGTGCAAGTCAAAGCCTCAAACATCTGCCATTTCAATCAAAACAACAAAAGACCAAACTTTTCGGGCTACGCTTATAACCTAAGATCAGAGCACATAGCAGATTTTTATGTGTTTGTGGCGTTAGATATAGAACGTATGATTGTAAAACCCGTTGAGGAACTAAAAGGAAAGACACAGCTACAGTTAACCGCCTCGGATTTTACAAGGGAAGAAGAATTAGAAGGCATGAGTCTACTTAGATCCTTTAAAAGGGAAGATCATCTTCAAAATAAATACAAACAAGTCCTAAACTAGTTACTAAACAAGCAGACAATAGGAACATATCCGGATACATAATATCTCCAGTTGGTAGTGGGTTTTTGGATGCCGCCATTATATACATACTGGAGTATACATTCTAATACATATTATTTATATTTCGCATGATTTTTGGTAATGACTTGTACTTCTTATAACTTTTTGGTATATATACACCTACGGTTAATAACCTGCGACTAAAATATGACGATTAAACTAGAGCCAGAGACTGGCGTTCCTGTGTATGATGACGATCCTACGGTAGATTTATCTATGCGTGCGCGTGCTGCTACGGTAACGGCAAAAGAATTAGAGAAAGAAGGCTTAGATTTGACTCCGACTGCTGAAGATGAGGCTGTTGCGAGTATGTTGACTATGTCATACGCAGAAGATCCTGAAAAAACATCTAAAAAAGCCACAAAAGCGCGTGTTGCAGAGTTAACACCGGCATCTTTGGTACTTACAAGTAACATTTTGAGTGAATTTGGACGTTCTGTTGTCGAATCTGCTACCTCAGTGCGTCACATGATAACAAATAAGTTGATTTTAGAGACAGAAAACCCTGATGCTAAGATAAGGCTACGTGCGTTGGAGTTATTGGGTAAAATTTCTGATGTAGGAC
>Ga0181393_1000339_pt1 | contig 17728 bp, 9 predicted proteins | sample 16SPOviralmetaG_FD_130122 | JGI IMG/M metagenome (GOLD analysis project Ga0181393, IMG submission 130122) | Marine viral communities from the oligotrophic San Pedro Time Series (SPOT) site, San Pedro Channel, CA, USA - 16 SPOT_SRF_2010-10-21 | ecosystem: Environmental > Aquatic > Marine > Strait...
CTGTAGATCCATAATAAGTACTGGTTCTATGAGTAAATGGAAAACCACCAATAGCTAGAACTCCACTAGCGTTACTTAAATTTGACCACTCTACATGAAAGAAAACAGTAACTAAGTTACCTATTTTAATGTATCTACCAGCTTGGGTTCCGTAACTATTTGTGCCTGTTGAACTCCAACCAAAAGCAGTAGGTGTAAATGAACCTTCTTCATAGTCGTCAAGTGCGTTGGCTGCTGCGGTGTCTCCGTTAAACTTTAATCCGTCAGAATCTATTTCTGCATGAGTAGTATTTCCATCGGCTGATTGAACAAAAAAACCACTATTTGTATTAGTTCTTATTATTCCACCTGAGTTTTCAATATGTAACCGACCAAAACTATTTTGAAGTTTAGAGTTTGAACCATCGTGAAATATTTTTAGGTCTCCACCTGTTCCAAACTGAGATTTTACATTATCTCTGAAGTATAAAGAATCATCTGATTTATCCCATTTTAATTGGTTAGTAGTACCATCATTACCTGTAAACTGTCCATCACCATTTACTTGTAAAGTAGAACCATCGTAAGTTAAACCAGACTCACCTTCTAAAGTATTAGCAGTACCAGAGCCAGTAATAACTCTGTTATCTGCGTTGTTATTTATTGTTGTACCAGTTATAGTTTCAAAGCTAGGATCTGCTCCGTTGTTTGCTCGTAAGAACTTACCATCACTACTACCATCTCCATGTGGAAGTTTGGCTAGGGTTACAGCTTGGTCAGCTATCTTAGCTGTTGTAACTGCACCACTAGCTATAGTCAAAGAACCACTACCAGTCACATCACCTGTATGTGTTGCGTTAGTATTCTTAGCCGTGTTTGCTGCAATAGCTGTGTTAATGGAGTTAGCTAACTTAGTGTCAGTAACTGCATCGTCAGCCAGTTTAGCTGTAGTTACACCACCGTCTGCTAACGCACCAGTAATGTATAGTATACCGTTCATTGCAGCATGACTGGTACACTGATAATATAAAACATCAGGAGCATCATGTTGTACTTCTACAATAACTGTACCACTACCAGCGTTGTTTGTAACGCCAGTGTTGTATGCAGTACCGCTTGCTCCAGATGTGCTTTGTATTCTTATAGGATGACCGCCTGAGCCGTTCTCAAACCTATATGTTTTACCTCTTGTTAGGTAAAGTGTGGGGTCGTTAACTGTTCCGTTAAGACCCTCTCCTTGAAAGGTGTAGTGATCTGAGCCACTTGCACCTATTGTAAAGACGTGATCTAACGCTATAGTGTGTAGACCAGCCTTTGTTACTTGTGTTAAAGTCACTTAACCTCCATAGAAAGTTTTACCTTTTACGATGGCTGCATCAATGGCTGTAAAGTCTTCTGAACCCCAAATAGTAGATTCGTCTTCATGTTTGTAGCCCTTAATAGTTTCAAGGTGATCTACATTTCTTTTAATTGTTGCTTTCCAAGTAGCCTCAGTTTCACCTGAGTCTGTTCTTGTAATATAAGCAGCGTAGTTTGCATCACGATTGATAAGAGTGACGCTATCTCCAGCAAACTTAAAAATGTCTGCTATTAGTTCTGTTGTATAAAACATTATGCAGCCTCCAAAGCTGTTACTTTTGCGGACAATTCTTGGATTGCCTTAACTAATAAAGGTATTAAATGACCTTCATTAGCTTCTAATCTATTTTCGTTTTCATCATCAACAAGTTTAAGATATCTATAACTTGCTTGAGATTCTTGGAACTCTTGAGCAATAAAACCACATCTTGTTGAACCATCTTTAATATTTCCATCTCTTGTCTGCCATTTAAACTGACGAGGTTTAAGGGTATTTAAAAATGCTAATCCAACCGGTAAATCAATAATATCAGTCTTATCTCTTCTATCAGATAATGAACTTATTGATGTATCATTACAACGTAAATTATTATGACCTGTATTACCTAATGTAATTTGATAATTTGCAGTTGCAGTTGAAGGTGAACCAGCTATGTTTACATTATAAGTTCCTGTCGTAGAATGATACCCAGCATTAGCACCAATCGAAGTTGTTTGGTTTCCTGAAGTCAGTAACATATTTGCATAGCGACCTACTGCTGTATTGTTACCAGTACCAGAAGTATTAGCATATAAAGCGTTTACACCAATCGCAACATTTCTCTCTCCTGTTTGGTTTGAATACAAGGCATTATGACCCACAGCCGTGTTTGCATCACCTGTAGTTTGATTTCTACAAGCTGAATTTCCGATAGCTGTCAAATAACCTGTAGTGTTACTAAGTCCAGCATATTGCCCAAAAGCAGTATTATTATTAACTGTATTGTTGTATAAAGCTTCGTATCCAACTGCTGTTACACCATTATTTGTACTGGTCATCTTTGCAGCTTGGTATCCTACAGCTGTGTTGTAATTTCCTGTTAAGTCATTTTGCAAACAACCAGTTCCCACAGCAGTGTTACCAGCACCCGTTGTTTGCTCGTGTAATGCGTAATTACCAACAGCAGTGCTGCTACTGCCTGTAGTGTTTTTACCTAAAGAGTTATGTCCACATGCTGTATTACTAAATCCAGTTGTGTTTGAATGTAAAGTCCAAGAACCTACTGCTGTATTAGTATCAGCCGTTGTGTTCGCAGATAAAGCTAACCAGCCCATTGCTACGTTATAAGAACCTGTAGTGTTTGCATCTAAAGCTTCTGAACCAAATGCTGAGTTTTTCTGTCCAGTTGTATTTGCCGCCATAGTGTCACGACCTATAGCCGAGTTGTAGCTACCAGTTGTGTTTGCTAATAGAGCATAATAACCAAACGCAGTATTATTACTAGCAGTTGTGTTGTTGCCTAAAGCTGCAAAACCCGTAGCTGTGTTTTCCCCACCAGTTGTGTTTACTTGTAAAGCGGCAGAACCTACAGCAGTGTTGCCGTTAGCCGTTGTGTTTGCTCCTAAAGAGTTATAACCAACGGCTGTATTATTACTTGCAGTAGTATTTGCATCTAAACATTGAAGACCAACAGCTACGTTTTGCGTTCCCGTTGTATTAGCATTTAATGCCATCATTCCAACAGCAGTATTTTCTCCCGTTGTATTTGAAGTTAAAGCACGATCACCGACAGCTGTACTATGGCTAGCAGTACTGTTTAATAAAGTTGCATTACCTAACGCAGTATTTCTTGATCCTGTTTCGCATGCACCTAAAGCATTTCTACCAACCGCAACATTAAAACTTGCAGCTGTTAGAGCATCCGCTGCTCCAGAACCAACAGCAACATTATCTCCAGAGTTCCCAGCAGATGTTAGTGCATCTTTACCAATAGCAGTGTTATTTCCACCAGAAAGAGAATCTCCAGCGTTTGTACCAGCTACTGTGTTCCCTGATCCATCACTTGTTACACCAGCATCTACCTCTGCCCATGTGAGACCACCTGTGTTACCAGACTGAGCTGATAAGAAATAGCCATTACTTGGAGAATTAGATACCTTAAGGTTAGCTTCGTCAACTACGTTATCTGCAATAGTCAGAGCTGTACCACCTGTAACTTCTCCTGTATGAGTAGCGTTAGATGTCTTAGCTGTGTTAGCTGTTATCTCTGAGTTTATTGAGTTAGCAAGTTTGTCGGCTGTAACTGCATCATCTACAATAGAAGCTGTTACTACTGCGTCGCTTGCAAGTTTAGCTGCTGTTACTGCGTCGTCTGCAATTTTAGCTGTAGTTACGTTTGCATCTGTAATCTTTGCAGTTGTAACTGATCCGCTTTGTAGTATTGCTGTTGTAACTGTGTTGTTACTTGGAGTACCAATATTTACTGTACTACCTATAACAACAGCATGGTATGTACTACCTGTTGCTGGAGCTGCTCCTAATTTTACTGTACTACCAGATAATGCAAAACCTTCTGAAGGTGTAGATGTACCAGCATTAGGTTTTTGTACGACACCATTAATTACAAGTATTACTTGTTGAACATTAGTAGGTGCATTAGTTATAGTAAAGTCTTGTGTACTGCCATCAAATGCAGGGCTAAGTGTAGAGATAAAAAAGTTACCTATACTTTGTACTTCTTCCCATGCACTATTAGTTCCATTATATACAAGCATTTTACCCGTGCTAGTATTAAAGAACAAATCACCATTATCAAGAGAACTTGTAGGGTTCGATGAACCAACTCTATATCTTTCTGCAAAGTCATTTATGTCCCCACTAAGACTAACAAGATCACTTTCTGCAAGTGTTGCTTTGTGGTAGTTATATACCTGTCCAGAACCAGTAGACGTTACAATAAAACGAATACCAGAAGCTACAGTTGTACCGTTAAAGTTTGATGCAATACCATTTATAGTTACTGTAGATCCACCTACGGTTCTACCAGTTGTACTTACACCACTTCCATTAACAACTATTCCAGCTGCGTCTGCTATACTAATAGCTACGCCTGCACCGGGTTGTGTGTTAGGAAATGATACTTCATTTGTTATTGCTTCAAAACCACCAATCTCGTCTATCTGTGCAGTAACATAGTCTACCACAGCTCCAGATGTTGGAAAACTGGCATCACTATCTGATATAGTGGTTTGTTTTGTAAGCCCGTCAATCTGGTTAAGATCGGCTATGTCAGCTGTAAGAGCTGTACTGTCAGCAAGTTTAGATGCTGTGCCTGACTGCATACCAGCTAAAGTTGTAAGCTCTGCATCAGCTATTTCAGATGTTGTTACTGAGTTAGCTGCAAGTTCAGAACTTGTTACTGAATCTGCTGCAAGATGACTAGCATCAAGAGGACTGCCTGCTATAAGACTTTTAATTTCTGATATTGTCTGATCTGCGGTAGCACCAGCTTCGATAGCATTTAGTTTGCTGTGGTCTGCATCAGTAAACACATTACTATCAGTTGCAGCTTCTACTGCTGTTCTAATTTCTGCATTTGTTTGATCTGCTGTAGCTGCTGTTTCAATACCAGCTAGCTTTGTAAAATTAGCAGCTGACATAGTTCCAGCTACTGATCCAGAAGATGCTTGTAATTTAGAACCTTCTATAGCAGCTGACGCATTAACATCAGCATTTACTATTGTACCATCTGCTATCTTAGCACTGGTTACAGCACCATCTTTTATTCTAGATGTTGTTACTGTTTGATTCTGTTCTTCTTGTGCAGCAAACAGTAGCTGCTTATTATTGTTGTTAAGATCGCCTGCCTTAACTGAGGAGCCTGCTGTGTAGGTTGCCTTAGCAGTGTCTACGTCTGTATCACGAAAGATACGTATTGCAGCTGGGCTTGCTGGTATGTTGCCTGATGTAAAGACTACATTACCGCCGCCGGTGGTTGTGTAGCTGGTTATGTTATAGTGAGTACTGGTTGTCTTTACGACACCATTTACCTCTACTTTAACATCAGCTTCTTTGATGGAAGGAAAGGAAAACGACTTCGTAGCGTTTCCGTCTCCTGTGTAATCTACGAAAGTTGTTGCCATTACTTATACATTGAAAGAAGGTTGTTTGATTCTCTAGTTTTATATTCTTGTTGTAGTTTCTTTTGTTTCTGTGTGGATGTTAGAGCTAAAATATCTTGTCTATATTTAATGTCATTCCAAGCTAGTCTTCTAACTTCTTTAAACATTCTGTCAATTACAATATTATGTTTATAATCTCTAGCATTAAACTGTGCACGATTGCCAGCACGTATATCTTTTCTCATTAATTTCATGGATGCAATCATTTCTGGATCTTTAGATAACTTTTCTAACTGAGCTTCTAGATTATACCTACCAATAGCTTGTTGAAATTGAGATCTGATCCCTGCATCATCAGTTAAATTAGTACCATCAGGTGCATAAAATGTACTGATTCTAAGATCGTAGCCACTATCAAACAAGAATTGTCTGCCGTCACTTTGGTCCATGTTTAGTTGAATAGGACTAACCATGTTAAATGCACGAGTCATAAAGTCATGTTTCTTTAATGGTTTACCGTTTAGCATATCATACTTAATAGGTAGACCTTCAATACCGGGTAAAAGTTCAGTAGCCAAGTTACGGTTCTGCCAAGACTGGAATACACCAGAGTTGATTTCACGCATATGTGGGTTAGTTAATTTACCTAGCTCATTACGTAAAGCTGCAAGAGGTAGTGTGTTATTAGTAATACTACCTATAATACGTTCTGCTTGACCGGGGCGACCAGCTACTAAATCAACGAGCTGTTGAAGTCCAGACATATAGGATTTACCTGATACAGCCTGAGCTACTACCAGAGAAATTTTTTGTAATTCTTTCTCTGCCCACTCTTCTCCCATTAGTATACTAGCATCACCTACGTTAGCGATAGTTTTTAACATTAAACCAAATGGTTCAAAGTCTTCATAATCCAGTCTTACACCACCAATTTCTATAGTTCCGGGTAAATATCCACCGTCTATCCAACCTTGACGTTGCTGCCTATCTGTAGGTCCATCTCCAGTAAGTCTACCTGACATCCATGCTTGTATACCCATAAAGGTTACAGCAGAGCCTATTGCCAATCTACCTGTTTGTAGTGACTTAGCGTTTTGTAATTCTTCTACTGTGTTAATACCATACTTTTTAAGGTTAGGTATATCTTTAGGTCCAGCAAATGCTATGTCGTTAAACTCTTTAACAAGAAAGTTAAATCCGGGGGTATGCTTACCAGTCAGTGCAAGTCCGTTTACACCAGTTCTAGCAAATAGAAAGAAAGGTCTAACAAAAGGATTTGATGTCATAACATCGTTGAGACCTTTTGCAAAGCCAGTTAAGTCCTGTGTAAGTGTTACTTCTTTCTTTGCAAACATAGTTGCATCATCTTTAATATTACCATTAGCATCAAATATTTCTGCATAGAAATCATCTTGATACGCTTTCATAATATTACCGTTTAGCTTTGGTAGCTGTACACCGTTACCTTCTAGTTCTAATACACGACGCATAGCTTTTTCTCTCATCTTAGCTCTACCTAGTAAGAATGTAAAGGCATCGTCAGTCGCTGCCATTATCTTAGTAGAGTAAGTAAAAAGATTATTGTTATTAATACCACGGATCATATTAGTCATAGCAAATATAGCACGATCTTGTTTAGATGCTCTACCGCTATCTTCTGCCCATCTACGCATAACTTCCCAGTTAGCGTCACCTTTAGTAAATTCAATAAATCTAGTTTTAACTGTAGATAAATCACCACTCCAATAACCATTTAACTTAGTAAAAAATAAATCAAAGGCTTCTGGTAAAGCTTCCATCATACCGTTCATAGATGACAAGCTGGATCGTACAGTAGACGCATCTCCAGTAAATGGAAAACGCATAGTAGCTCCAATAAATGTAGATAAAGGACGCAAGAATGTTGCACTACCTGTACCTAACAATGCCCTTATTGGTGTTTTAGGACCACTTAAGACACTGTGACTTATCATTTCTTGTAGACTACGTATCAAAGCACCAGTACGTTCTGGTCCTTCGCCGCCTATTTGTCCACCTTTTAGTATAGTTCTTGCCCAGTTATCAAAGTCATCTAGATTGTTTACATTCTTCATCATAGAAAATGCTTCAAACAACGCATTTAGTAGGTTGTCATCTGCATCATCTTTAGCTATTTTAAGAATAGAAAATATAGAATCTTTAACATCTTGCATATCACTAGCTACAGCCCCATTAACTGCATCATCTAGTTGCTGTCTAGTCTTGCCTGCACCAAATGATCTAAAATAATCAGATGCTACAAACCTAGATTTCTTAGTTTGTGTTAAAGCAGTTAACATAGTATCGATTATCTGCTTTGCTGGTCCGTCAATGTCGTCTAATGACACGTAATCTGCTAGTTCTCTACCAGCTATACCTGTATCTCTTAACTTTTTAAGTAAAGATCCTACTACTAAGTCAGCTGTAACTACTGTTTCAGCACTCCAAGTTTCAAATGTCTTGTCTCCTAGTGGTATACTAGCTTTCTGTTTTTCAAATAGATCAGTTAAATATTCCTCTGGGGACATATCTACTACTTCTCTACCGTCAGTAATCTTCATGTAAGATTCTATTGCATCACGCCAGACGTCGGCTAAGACTTTTCTATCACCTTTAACAAACTCCATCTCCTTCTTAAACTTCTCATCGCTCATCAGACCTCGAAGTGTACGTTCGACTACCGCGTCAGTTGTACCACCTTCTCTTGCTATACGTTCACGCTCTACTGCTGTAGTAACACCACCTGTAGATCCGTCTTCAGATCCCCAGTCAGTACGTGTACGCTTTAGCTGATCTCTAGCTTGACCTACGTCAACCTCTGATGTATGAGCACCCTGATGTCTTTGAGCTATAGGTGCGTTCTTTTCAGCACGAAACTGAGCATCTCCTTTACGGATCTGTGCTAGGGCAGCTGTAGTTGTTTGGTTTTCTAGACTAGCATTACGTTGTATTACCTGTCTTTTAACTGCATTACTACCACCACCTATTAACTGTGCTGCTCCGTCAAATATTAAACCTATACCCATACCTTCGACAATGTTTTTAAACTTCATCATCATAGGATGGTCAGTATCTTTTGTAGTTAGTGGTGTATCCATCCAACCATACTGTTTAGTTAAAGCACCTAAAGCGTTGTGCCCATCTGATTCTTTAGATATTAAGTCAGACACGCCACCAATAGCCATAGCTCTGGTAATGGTTCCAAGTCCTAACATCTTAGCTGAAGCTGCTCCTAGTAAAGGTACACCAGCTGCGGCTAATCCTTTAGCAGATAGTACAACACCGGCAGCCATGCTACCAAAATGTACTGTACCTCTCAGTAATTTACCCCACCATGATTTAGTTATGATAGGATCATCTTCATCTATAAATGGATCCCAGTCTGGTCTATAATAACCTTGCTGTTCTTTTTCTTCTTTCATCCTACCACTGACAGCGTCAAATGTACGCTCTGCAAAGGTAGTGCTAGAAGAGATAGTATCTTGTATACCACCAGTTAGAATAGACTGACCTTCTTTAGCGTAGGCTTTTAGCCCCCACTTATCGTTGGTCATTCTAGGATCTACTTGTTCTTTCTCTTTTTGTTCTTCTTCTTGAACAGCTAGTTGTTGAGCTTGATTGATTTTATCTTGTTGTAAAGAGTCATCCTCAAGCTGCTTTGCTATCTCTTCTGGAGAAGTAAATCCCGTAGGATCGTATTCTACATTTATTTCATCCATAGTTATAAGTTTAGGTCAATAGCCTCCTTAGCGGCTGGACCATAAAGTGTGTTTAACCTCATAAATGGTGGTATTTCGTCAATTAGTTTTTCATACTGTTCGATCTGATCTTCCGTAAAATTCATCAGTCTTCTGTATGATGTGTCAGCATTACCAAATAGGTGCTGATTGTTTGCTTTGTGATGCAATCTACTCATGAGTAACTTAGATTGAGCTACCTGATCGAATGGTTTAGTAAAGTCAAGAATTCCTATATTAGAACTAAACACTTGTTTTAACGCTGTTGGCGTCATATCATATAGACCAATATTAGTGTAGCCATCTTGAACTAACTCGAATACCTCTTGTATAGTATGCTGAGATAAAGGTTTACCAAGAGGTAACTCTGTAACGTAGTTTCCGTCTGGACCTTTAATTGCATCTATGCCACCATTTTCTACTTGGTCTGGTGTTTCTAAAGCACCTAACATTTCGTTATAGTTTTCACTATTAGTTATACCATCTTCAGCTGCTATTATAGTTTTAGTAGCATTGTTTTTATGATTCAATAATGGGCTATCTAGTACCTTAACATCTGTATTGTACATCAAAGCTGGTATAGGTTTAATCTTTCCAAGCTTTACTAATCTATCATGTGCTAACTTTAGTGGACCTTTGTTTTTAAATCCTCTAGCCAGTAAAGTCCATGTATGATCTAGTTTATCTGCGTTACCGCTAAAGTAATCAACAGCGTTTAATACTGGATCTTCTTCTCCCTCTAATAAGGTAGCAGAATTTATAGCTTGTCCATTACTGTCTCTATATAATGCAACTAATTTATTAGCTTTTGCAATTTTACTACTTTCAACTATATCACTTAACACATTGTCAAACTGACCATTGCCCATAGCATCAGTTGTATCTTTCTGTGCTTGTTGTAATGCAGAATCCCTGTCACCACTTTGATTAAAGTAATACTCGTATCTTTTTTTAAAATAATTACCAGCTTGGTCATAAACACTTTTAGCTGTAGTACGTCTCCAAGCATCATCCTGTATTAGCTTAGGATCACCATCCAAAGTAGCTATTTGTTTGGCTCTATCTAAAGATAATCCTTCAAATAAATCAGACATTACTTTAAACTCAGGTCTTTGGAATTCAGTTACTTCACTAGCAGCTAGTAGCTCCTCTGCTTGAGTTCTTAGATCTTCATTACTAAATGTAGTCAGTATGTCTCTTGGAACTGCTTGACCACTTTCAAGTCTAAGTTTTAAGTCGGCAATTCTTTTTTCTTCTGATGCCCTATTGTTTTTTGTATTCTGCTCTATAAAAGCTTGTGCTATTCTGTTGGCATTTTTAGGTTGTATGTCGTAGTAGCTAGATAACTTGCTAGTACCTTTGTGTTGAGCAGCTACAAACTTATCATTATATAGGATATGTTCTATATCTTGCTCATCAAACTGATCCTGACCTATACCTTCAATAATCATATCAGCCCACATTTTGTTAGCAGTTTTAGTTGGGTTAGGATCACCCGAAGCTTTTAGTATAGCTGTTTTATTTGCTATAAAACCAGACTTACTATAGACACTGCTAATTGTGTAGTTAACGTTAGGATTATTACTTGCTTCAGCTGCTACTTTAATAGCGTTAATATAGTTCTGAGTACCTGTAGTAGAACGTAAGTTATTAACAGCTTTGTTTTCTACATCATACGACTGACCAGCCCAAGACTTAGATGTACTATCGTAGTTAGGCATGAAGTGGGTAATTACCTGCCCTTCAGTCATCTTAGGATTAGCTTTAGCAAACATAGCTACATAGTTAGCCCCTGCAACTTTCATCCACTCTTGTTTTTCTGAAAAAGTTAAGTCTGCGTATAACTTATTATTATACAGTAAACTTTCTTTAGCTATATCTAAGTAGATAGGAAAGTAAGTCTGCATGCTTTTTGCTGCATGCTTAGGGTTAGCAAACTCCTCAGCTGTAATAGTTTTTTTAAAGTCAAGTAGTTGATTGCCTGATATAACTTGACCTGTTGTATCCTTACCAGTTGTCTCAATGCTTGCTATTTCTACATCTTCGTCAAGCTGAAGATCGCCTTCTACTTCATCAATGTTTTTTTCAATAGTAGCGTACTGTTCACGCTTGCTTGGATCTTTGTATAATTCTACAAAATCATCAAAAGCTTTCTTATCTTCTAGATACTCCTGACGCTGATCAATTAACTGCTTACCTCTTACTGTAAGGTTCTGAAGATCTATTAGTCGTCTAGACCTCGCCTTCATTGTTAAGTTATAGTTAGATATATTATCTGCGAAGAACTGCTTACGGTCTTGTATATTCTTGTCAATCTGAGCATTGACTGCTTTTGTTAGATCAGGTTCTGTCTTTTCGTAATCTAACTTTTCATTGGTAAAGGGGGCGGCTTCCTGTTTACCGAGGTATTCAAAATAAGATTGTGTCATGTTAACTAAATCCTTGTAAAGGAGAAACACCACCTACAAATGAGGGGTTAAACATATTAGTTGGTGTAACTAGAGGGGAAAAGGCTGAGTTCATAATAGGACTCATTGTTTCAAAACTACTAAGAGCAGTTTTTGTACCACCAAGTGCACCAAGTCCACCAAATCCTGATACAATACCAGCAATACTACTTGCAATACTTAACGCACCGCTGAGTCTATCGCTTGGAGGCATCATAACTGGAGCACCATACTCTGGTCTTATACCGAGTGATTCTCTTGTTTTAGCTTGGAAGTTCTGCATCTGACCTAATCTTGCTCGATAGCGTCTCTGCATCTGTACTCCAAACTCTTTTTGTACAGCATTATCTAACTGTCCTCTAGCTCTGGTTAAAGCGACTAATCCTTTCTTTACGGATCGTCTGTCTCTACCACCTTCGTTAACTGAGGTTTTTGATTGTTGGTATTTTATAAAGCCTGCTTGGTAAGCTTTCCTAGCTTGACCCTGTACGTACAAGGCTCGCTGGTAGTCATTACTAATAGCTCGACTATAACCTGTGGCAGCACGTTGCATACCACGAACAGCAGAAGTTTCTCTGTTCCAAAATTTTAGGGATTCAGAACGATACTTAGCATCTTTCTCCATCCATCGTTGTTTCGCAGCATTTCTAGCTGCGGCATTAGCATCTACGCACACGGCAAAATTCTATAAATTCTAAATTGTATGGTCCATTCCTAACTTTACGTAGGAACTTAAAACCTAAAAACTTTAACAGTTTTAAATGTACTGTATTTCTACAGTCTACTATGTTCCACAAGAGTGGCTCTTTACGGCTATCGACATACCGTTTGGCTTCTCTCGCAAATGTGATGGGATAGCGTTCTATCTCTGGTGTACATAACATCCAGATTACTCCGCCTTCTCCTACTCCGGCTAGTCCGGCAGTCTTGCCGTCTGGTACTGTGAAATACACAGCAGAGCCTTCCTGAGCAGCCATAGGTAAGAAGATCATAGGATCTAACCCGTGACCCTCTGTCACCTCTCTGAGGTCGTCTGGACGTAGGTTGGAGGCCACCTCTATGGCAGCCTCAGTTGTGATTGGGTGTATGTAATTAGGCACGTTTGTAAAATAATGGTGAGTAGTCACCTTCCCATGCCATAGCTCTTAGGGTAGCTGGAGCTGGGTGACTTGATTTAAGTACAATATCTACGTTTTTATTCTTTTCGTAAACAGGTATAGTTTTGATATACTCTTCTAAATATGGTGCATCTGATACCTCATACTCATCTAACAGTGATGATTCATATATCTCTGTGTAGTCATCTTTTCCTATGCGTGTTAACGTCGTTTCGTATAGACCTATCTTACCAAAATGTAACTTGAGTCTGTGTACAATAAGTGACGAGTTAACATCAGCAAAAGATTTTTCTCCCTGTACTTTCTTGGGATAAATTCTAGGAAACTTAACAAGGTATTCGTATAGATAACCTATAGTAAATGTACCTGTAGACCAGTCTCCGGGGACTGTAAAATCGTCTCCGTTAATTACAGTAGGTAAAGCATATCTTGCTAATCTAGTTGAGTTAGTATCTAAATCAATTATAGCTAAAGCATAGTTTGGTGTGGTAACTTGATCTATCCAGTCTGATTGATTACTAAAGGTTGTTAAGTTTGTACTTGCACTATAACTTCCATTACCAACAGTAGTATGGTTATCTAAATGTATCTGATAATTAACATCATCTTGTGTAATAATAGGATCACTGTCAGATTGTACAAGTTTTATGCTTTGTAAAAAATTATCTGTATCTACAAAGAAATACTCGTCATTTATAATAAAATGATACAGTAATGGATTGTTTAGCTTCCATTTAAACCATGCTTGCTGCTGTCTTTTATCACCTATAGATAGATATTTATAGCCAAATACTGTGTCAGAGTTAGTTTTACCTATTAATATAAGAGAGTTTTCTCTGGAATTAGTAAATAAATCTAAGTCTTTAGGTAGTAATGTAGGTACTAGCTTACTAATTTCTACGACATCAGGCTCTCCTTCTCTAGATGTGTTAGCCATTTCGTTTAATCGACTAAACTTACCAGAGTTATCAAGGTAAGATACTGTAGTTCCTAGTGATATAGGGGGTATATCTTTATTATAATTAAAGGTAGATACACTTCTTAACTTAGCTGTATCTGGATTTAGTACTGTGTCATCTGTAGACAGTAGAAACTGTTGGTTTGTACTAAATACAAGTAGTCCAGCATTGATTTCTATACCATCAAATATATCAGATGGAAACATAGATGCAGCAGATATGTCAATAGGGTCGCTAGCTGACACTGTCAGAGCTGATTCAGTAAAGAAGTCAGGGGTTCCTAACGTACCCGGTCTAGATAATATGACATTTTCACCAGATAATACAGCTAATCTATTACGGAAAAACAATACTTTGTTAATACGTGAACCTACAAATGTAGGCATAGGGTTAGTATTATTATCTCCTACTCTACGTGTTTGATATGTAAAAGGTCTAACCGTAAATGTAGTTGCAGCTGTACGCTGTAGAACTAACGGCATGTTAGTCAACGTATCTGTAATACCCGGTATTGGACATTCACTCCAAGAACCAGCACCATCTAAATTATTTTCTCCGGAAAATCTAAGGTAGTAGTCATCTTCATCTGACATTCTAGCATTAGATACTTTTACTACATAGCCATGTCTACATTGATTAGGCAGACGTGTTACATCATTAACTGATTTTTGAAAGACTCTCATTAAATCTTCTTCTGCTACTTCTACGTTAAATGCAGAGGAGCTGGAAAGATATATACCCGGTCCTATAACTTTAGCTGATATACCAGCTGGTAACTGTGATACAATACCAGCTAAAATAGTGTCAGCTGTAACTGCTGTATCTGCATCAAAAGGCGTAGGCGTAGGTCTAATAAGTCCGTCACCGTTACTTGATAATGTAGCTTTAACTTGTGTAGTTTCTATTTCTGTTATACTAATATCTAAATAAGCCTGACCATCTGAACTATTTGCTTCAGAAGCATGTTCTGGATTAACTCGTATAACATCACCAACATCCCAGCCTTCACCACCATGTAATAAAGTTACTTCTAAATTATAGCTACATCTGTAGTTTTGTCCACCCGGTCCATTGCTACTAGCACTATAGTTAGGGCTGACACCTTGTTGACCGAGAGCTGTTGCACGAAATACTAGGTTAGTTTTACCTGATGTAATAGTTGTACCACTGCTGTTTTTTACATGTACTATATTACTTGTAGCATCATAACTTCCAGCAGCTGTAACAGCGTACACCTCTGTACCTATACCGGGGCAATGACCTGAGCCGTCTGACTCGTCAAAGCTGTTGCCTGTAATTTTTACTTTAGTAGCACGCTTGATAGTAGTTAAGTTTCCTGTAGAGGAGGAGTCAAATATGTTTAGTCCGTACTGCCTACCGTTTTCTGTTCTCATCAATTCGATCATAGCACAGTGAGCTTCTGGTCTGTCAGCTGTAGTACCTGTCTGTCCTATTAAAGTATTAGCGTTAGAACTATCACGACTACAAACAAAGGTAGTATCGTTAATAGTAAGGAACTGTAAATTTTCTGGTTCACTTGTTGCAAGATAATTAGTTACTGTAGACTGATGATTAACTCCATCGTGTGTATAGCTTGTAGTCATCTGTGTACCATCGCTACAACGCCACACTCTAACTTGTCCGTCAGCTGCAACTTGACCTACATATGAACCTTCTGTTTCATCTCTGTAATAGTGAAACCAAGAACCACCACTCTGCACATTAGGCAAAGGAGTAGTTCCTATACGTTTAGCACCCGGTCTTTTATATAATCCAAGTGTGATGTCAGGTATCGCATTAACAATATCTGTCAGCTGTCCTTGAAATTTTAAGTGATCGGGTTGTTCTGAAATCCCCGAAATAAAGCTAGGGATAGTTTGTGTAATGCCTGCCATTATCTTCTAAGGTTTCTCCATGGTTGATATGCTTGATATGCAGTCTCATCTTCAAGGCCAAACATGCTATGATTTCCTTGGTTGCACTCGTACTCCATAAGACTTGCACGACTAACTGCCTCTTGGGACCCTAGTAATTGTACAAGTTGTGGGTTAGCTACGAGTTGTGTAGCTGCCATTCTTGAAGCTCTGTAAGTTATATGTCTTTTAAATACAGGAGGTAAGTCTTCAAAATTATAGACTCTAATAACATCTAGTTCAATCGTTGAACCCATGTCAGTAAAGACATCGGTGTGTTTAATTTTATCATACAGAAAACCGCCACGTCTTACAAAGTTACGGGTTCTTCTACTCCAGTTGTCTGGTAAATCTATCTTAACTATATCATCTGAGATAGCTATTTTATTATTAGTATCTTTGCTAAAGGGTACATGACGTTCTCTGTTAAAGTGCCAGCCTTCTGACTGTACGTCTACATTTGCATCACGTAGTAAGTTGTATATAAACTGTATCTCTGGGTTAGCGTTTGCGATAACTCCAGTGGACGGATCTTTTAATTGTGTTATAGGTGCTTGTCCGATAGCTCCCAGTATTGAGTTAACTGCGGATAGTTCGGTATCGGTTTCAATAGTTGTGGTAGCCATAAGAAAAAAGGGAGCCGAAGCCCCCGTATAAAAAATAAAATAGAGATTAAGCGTTCTCTGGATATGTAGCACCGAAAGCGGCGTTACCTGTAGAACCTACAGCAGCTCCAGCAACGAGTTCAACACAGCAAGCAGGGTTTAAAAAATCTGCTCCCATTGCTAAACGTCCAAGGATTACATCACCTTGGTATACAACTGAAACGTCTCCAGAAGTTACTTGAACCTGTGGTCCAATAGCTTCTACAACTCCAGCCCCTTCCTTCTGGAAGATTAAGCCACAGCTGTTAGCAAAGTCAGATGTATTACCATAGTTATTGTTAATACCTGTTACAGAAGCTCTACCGTCTTCTGCTCCTTCACCAATAAATGAACCTACGTTTCCGGGACTTGTGATGCCGGGGTTAGTTGCAGATGCAGAACCGTACTTAGTACCGTAGTTTCCGAAGAATGGAATGTTCATTGACTTGAAGATCTTAATGCCTGCAATTTCAATGATGCCGTTTCCAGACTGTAGTGCATCACCAGACTCGTCTCTGTTGATAAGACCACTAGAACCAACGTTTTGTATAAGTTCGTAGTACTGTCTTGGGTTCAACACAGCTACTCTACCTTCAGTAGAAACTCCTTTCTCATCTAGTGCAGCGGCTGCATCGTAGAAAGCGTTTATTAATGAAGCTGGTACGTAAGCATCAGAAGCTTGGTTGTTTGTACCTACTCTGATCTGTGTTCCACCGGGCTCAACGAAGCCTGACTTAGTGATTGGTGAAGCAACTCTAGCTCCCTTCGCAATTTGACGGAAGATGAGTCTATCATACTTCTCAGCTAGAGCATAGCCGATCTTCTTAGAGATCTCACCACGTAGATCGTAGTGTGCTAATGTCTCGTCTAATTCGTAGACAAATGCTGAACTGATTAATAAATCATCGCATGTAATTGTCTTTTCAGCTACTGGAGGTGCTCCATCAGAGTTACCTAGTATGCTGTTGCCGGGTGTATGGTACTCGGCTTTTGTACGTCCAGTATAGATGAACTGAAGACTCTTACCGTTAGATAGAGTTCTCTTCATTACAAGGTCTCTAGCGATTGTGTTACGCTGGAAGCCTTTGAACATCTCGCCACTGAACAACTTTAAATAAAGTGCTCTGGCGTTACCTGTACTGTTCGATTGACCAGCCCGTGTGAGACTTGCTGGGTCATTGGTTGATTGTTGTGCCATTGTTATGGTTATTGTTTATTGTTTGTGTATTGCTTAGTACTAATTTTCTCGAGATTTTTGTAGGTCTATCCCTACCGTCTAGACGGCATAAGGTATCTCCGTAGAGGCTTGTGCCAAGGGCAGGGGAGTCCGACTCTGAGGTGCTCCCCGTGCTGTTATTACTTCACAAATTTTGTGTAAGTAATGCCACGATATACGTAAGTTACTTGCATGGTAATCTCCATATACCAAAGCCCCGTTCCATGCTTTGGATTC
>Ga0181393_1000340_pt1 | contig 17697 bp, 7 predicted proteins | sample 16SPOviralmetaG_FD_130122 | JGI IMG/M metagenome (GOLD analysis project Ga0181393, IMG submission 130122) | Marine viral communities from the oligotrophic San Pedro Time Series (SPOT) site, San Pedro Channel, CA, USA - 16 SPOT_SRF_2010-10-21 | ecosystem: Environmental > Aquatic > Marine > Strait...
ACTTATTTTTTTATACTCTTCCTTAGCGTCAAAGCTAGGACAGGCCTTGCTAGAGAAGTCTCTATGGCCATATATATCTAGATCACAGTATAAATGCTTTAGTTCCGTAAGAATTTCAATTAGGGACTCTTTTTGTTCCTTTGTTCTTGTATCTTTTGGCTTTAGGTGCTTTTTATCTATGCCTCCAACATATGCGATGCCAACTGACCCTTTGTTTTGTCCTTTACAGTGAGCACCCATCCTTTCAACAGGTCTGCCTTCGTGTATTGAACCATCCAAGTAAATTACATAGTGATAACCTATATCACTCCATCCTCTAGCTTTATGCCATGATCGAATATCTTCGACTGTCGTATGTCTCCCTTCTGGAGTTGCAGTGCAATGTACAATTGCTTTACTTATATCTCTCATTCTATTACGCGCCTTTTTGTTATTACTTTACGTTTAAGTAAAGTTTTTGTTTTGTTTTTTTCTTTTTTTTCTTGTATGCCTAAATCCCATTTATTCCAACCACCTATTAAAGCTAATCTTTGATAAAACTCTAATTCACTGTCTGTAGCATCCTTAAGGTTTGTTATTTTTTTAATAGCTCTGTCTAAAGGTAAATTTGTTAATGCTTCAATTGTTTTACCTGTTATTTCAATAGCTGGATTATCAATTGTTAAACCTTGTTCAAATATTTCGTCTCCTTCCCATTTCATAAGATTTGAAGCTCTTTCAATTTTTCTAACTTTTGATGAAATTGGTGGAGATATTCTAAAAAGTTCCATGATTATTTCTCCATATTCTTTTTTGTATATTCTTATTGCAGCGTTTTTGACTATAGAAAGTATTGCTCCTTGAATACCCATACCTCTTAATAAAGAATCAGCCATACCGTTAGCAACTCTTATTTCTTTTTTAAGTTTATCTTCATCATCTACATCGCCAAATGCAACTGCAAACATAGCGTTTTGTAAGGCGTTAAATATTAAGTTTTGAGCAAACGTATAATAAAGTATCTTAGATATGTTTTCTTTATCATTCCCTCGGCGATTCTTAAGATCTAGGGCGGCTTTTTTAATTATTCTTGCATACTGGGATGGCGTGTTGGCAAAAGCTAGTATTAAACGTCCTAACTCACTAGCTTGTTGCTGGCTAATTTTATCAGGTCTACTTGACTGTTGAGATTCTTCAGCTGTTTCTCTAAAATCTCTCATAGCTTGAGCTTGTGCATCAGCTTTGTTCATACCACCTTTAACCAAAGCGTTATATCTATTTCTGTAAAAAGTAGCACCACCAGTTGCTATAGCAATACTATCAGCCACTTGAGTAGGTGTAAAACCTAGTTTTAATAACTTATTTATTAATCCTCTAACTCCTTTTTCTCTAGCAACGTCAGCAATATCTGCTTCGTTAACACTCATTTTTAAACCATCTCTTCTGTTTACTAGAAACTCTGAGTTAAATAACATAGTAACATCAGACCAGTATTGTTTTTGATTAGAAAAAGCTTTAGCAGCGGCTACTATATTATTATCTCCAAAGTTTATAAAGTTACCTGCAGATATTAACTGTAGTAAAGCTGAACGAGTGTTGAAAAACATTATAGCACCAGTAGCGCCGTTAGTCCAATCAACAAATCTATTTACAAGGTTGTTTCTTCCAACGTCTCTGTTTCTACCTGTCTTCATTCTTTGTAAAGAGTTTTCAACAGCTAATCTGTATGGTTTACCAAATGCAGCTTCAAGTTTATTAAGGTTATTTTCGGAAAATATATCATCAACATTATTTTGCCATTCTTCTAAATACTCTGCACGTCTAGTAGTGTTTAGGCTTTCTAGCATGTCTGTGCCTAAATTACCTACCTGCCAAGAGCTAGTTGGTGTTTTAAAATCTACATTGTTTATTTTTATAATGTTATTAGCAAGCTTTACAAGATTACTTTTTCCATTAATATAGCTAACAAGTTCTTTTTGTTCTTTCTTTAATAGACCTGGTATTTTTAATCCTTGTTTTGCCCATATGTAAACCCTTAAAGCATCTTCTTGAGTAAACACACTATTAGGTATTTTCTTTTTTAAGTCTTTTTCTGTTATGTTTAAGTCTTTTTTTATGGCTTGAAAGCTATTTGTTACAACACTTCTTGCAGTTGTAATTTTTTCTATAGCTATAGCATAAGGTTTCATTATGTTTTCGTCAACCCACTTTTTCTGCTTGTCACCTAGTTTACCTTTACTAAGAATTTTATACATTAACCCCATAAAATCTTCAGCTGATGGGGCAATAAAAAAGTCTATTTTTCCATTTTCTTCTCCCATCTTTGCTGCAGTAACAGCACTAAGTTTTTGTTTAGCAAGTATACCTGTTTTTTCTTCTATCATTTTAGCAAAAAATGAAGATTTTTTTCTTTTGCTTGCTTTTGTTTCTGAAAAACCTTCTGCGTTATTTGTTTTAAAAGGGTTTTCTCCACCTTCAATCATTTCAATGTTTGAAAAAGAAAATGTTTTACTTAATTTTTTTGCTATTAAATCTGCTATTTCATTATTTAAATATCTTTGCCAATAAAAATCTTTAAAAGGATTCCAAGGTACACCATCAACATTAGGCATAGTGAACTTACTGTTTGCTTGTGAATTTAAGACTTCATCAAGTTTTTCAGGTAAAGCTATTAAAGTGTAATTTTTTTGTATAGCTTTTAAATAATCTTCAAACTCTTTATCAGTTTCTAACTTTAACGCCTTTTCAAATAAATTAGTAAACGCATAAGCGTTTGGAACAGCGTGCTCCCACTTTATTTTACCTGTACCCCCTTTGTAAAATCCTATAAACTTAGCTCCTCTAGCTGCTGGATGATTTCTTTGGTTTATAGAAGACTCTAGCATAAAATATAAGCTACCACCAATTTTGTTTTTTAAATCCGAATATTCAGAATCTGAAAGTATTTTTCTTATACCCATAAAAAAGTTAAAAAAGTCTTTACTATTATTTTTGTTAAAGTCTTTTACTTTTTGTTTAAAACCAGGTAAAGAAGATATTTTATTAAATTTTTTAAAAGTGTTACCAAATACTTGATCTGCTCTTTGATTTGTCCCAGTTGTTTTCGGGCCAAAGTCAATGTCTTTAATTAAAGCTCTTAAATATGATTTTAACTTTATTTCTCCTTGTTGTATTCCAGAATTCTTTTTTCTCTGTGGAGAGTCTGTGTCTTTTTGCTCTATTTGCTTTGTAGTAGGGTTAGATCTTTTTATCCAACTTTCTATTATTTCAGCTTCTTTACTGTTTTTTACATACTCAATTGTTCCAAATTTAACTGTTGGAACTAGCATAGATGGTGTAAGTAAACCACTTTCAAAAACACCCGCTTCAGCTAAAAGTTGTATATGATCAGCATATTCTTCAACTCCTTCTTGAGTTTGAAAATCAGGTGTTTTAAATCCATTACTTTTGTTAAATTCAACTCCTTTTCTTAAAGAAAACTTTTGGTCTATAGATCTATCAATTGGAATAGCAATACTTTTAGGAGTGATTGCTGGGTTTACAAACTCAGTTTTTTCAACCACTTTAGGCTCTTGTATAGTTTCCATTGTAGCATCAAAACCTAGCTCTTGAGCCATCATCCTTACTATTGCGTCTTTTCTTGTACCTCTAGTGGAAACACCAAGATCTCGGCTAAAAAAATAATCTAAAAACTCCTCTTTAGTTATATTCTTTTTTCTAAATATACGTTCACCTTCGGGTGTCTTTTCTCTTTTTTGTTTACCGTTTTTGTCTAAAACAGGCTCTCTAAATGGAGCAAAGCTTTGGTTTAGTGTTTGTTGAGGAATAGCATCATATAAAGCTTTCCAGTTTTGAGACATAAAAAACTTGTAATCATCTCTTGATTTAAAAACATTAGTTTTTAACTCTTTGAAGAGTTCGGTGTCAAAAGCTTTTCTAAGAACTTTTTTGAATTCAGGCGAGTTAGGTGGAGGTAATTTTGTTCCAAATGTTTTTCTAACTGCTTCTCGTACTTTTTCGACTTGCTCATCTGGTAGTTTTATTTTTTTTCTTAAATTTAACTCTTCTTGTTTTGTTGGTGTTATTGATTCATCAACCGCCTCTTCAATTGTTGTATCAGCTTCTTCAATAGTTGAAGTTTTTTGCTCATCAATTTGTTTTGTAAAACTTTTTGGAAATATTTTTTCGTCTACTTCTATCATTCGTCTAGGCAAATTTAGACTTATAAAAGCCGCTAGACTGTCATTTCTTGAAGGATCATATCTTCTTATTAAACCAAGTATTCCTCTATCAGTATTTTCTATCTCTGACAAAAGCTCGTCTTTGTAAACATTAAAATCATCATGTTTAAACCTTCTCATTTCAACAAGTTTCTTTGTAATAGGCTTATATAATTCTATTATTTTACCTTCCCAGTCTCTAGGTTTTTCTTCAAATAACTTTTGTACCGCGTCTGAAGCAACTTTTTGTCTTTCAGTAGGTTGTTTTTTTAGTGAAGATTTAGTTTCAGTTTGATTTAACTCTTGTAAAAGTTTTTGCTTTCTGTTTTTACTTTGTTCATTTGGATTAAAGTCTGCTTCGAACTCGTCTATTTGTCTTAGCTCCTCGTATATATTTTCTTTTCTAACTTTTTCTAATAACTCTTGTTTTCTTTTTTTAGACTGTTCTGTTGGTTTAAAATCTGCTTCAAACTCATCTATTTTTTGTAGCTCTTTATATATTTCTTGATTTTTTCTTTGTGATTTTTTTGTTTCTGCTTCAAAAAATTGTCCTGATTCTCTTATTGCTTTTTCATCTTCTGCTAATTGATCTTTCTGCTCTTGAGATAAATCACCTAACTTTCCTTTAATACCATCTTTCGCTGCTTTTTCTAAAACTGCAGATCCTTTACCGGTTTTAGCATATCTATTATAATCTTTTATAAAGTTTATAATATCAATACCCTCGTCAAAAGATATATCTTTTACACCTACGCTTTGAAGCAGCCTTCTAAAGAAATCTTCAAGCCTAGTTTTTATGCTGTTATCTAATACAATACCACCACTTTCTATTCCTTCAACAGCTAAAGCTATAGCTTCTTCAAAAAACACAGCTTCTGATATTTCTCCATTAGCAAATTGTTGCAAATAATCACCTACTCTTTGTTGGTATTCAACACTAGTAAATCTAGCTTTATTTTTAAGCTCTTCTAGGAAAGATTTACCTGACTCTACAGCTAGTTTAGGGTTTGCCTTAAAGCTTTTGTTTAATATAACATGAGAAACTTCATGTAATAAAGTTGTTTCAGGTATAGCATCTGCTTTTTCTGATTGTTGATTTACTATTACGCCAACCTTACCATCGCTAGTAGTATAAAAAGTACCATAATTAGCACTTTCTTTTTCATCTACCTTAATACCTTGTTTTTTTAATTCTTTTATTTTGTTTTTTACCGCATCTTCATTTTCAAGAATCTCAACGTCAGTACTTAATCTTGTTGCTAAGTTTTTAAGATTTGTTTCTCTACCAGACCTTTTACCTTCTTGAGTTCTAGTTAGTTTAGAATTTTTAATTTTTTCGTCTACAGCTTTTATTTGCTCGTTTATTTCTTCTCTAAAACCTTCAGGTGTATTATTCTTTTTTTCTAAAAGCTTCTTTTTTTGTACTAATAAATCTATTTCTTCCGATGATACATTTTCTGGGCTGTTATTTATTGCGTCTATAACATCAACAGCGTATAATTGAGCGTCTCTAAACTCTTGCTTTAATTTTGGGTCTTGTATGCCTTCAGCCATTGCGGTTAGCTGCATAAGCAAGCCTTCACTATTAGCGCTCATCTCTCTGTAAAATCTAATTTTTTCGTTAGAAAAAGTTTTAGCAGCACCTACAGTACCTAAACCAGAACTTAACATTACCGTACCGGCTAAAAGTCTTTTTTGATCGGCTACAAAAGAGCTTGAATCAGGTAGTCCTAAACCAAAAGCTAAGTCTGCCATTATTTTGCTACCAGCTTGAAACTCTTCTTCTAAGGTTTCTAAACCTATACCTTTAACAAATTGTGCTACAGCAGCTTGAGTGGCTTGTTTATTGGCGGCAGTTTTTAAGTTTCCTATAAAATCATTTAATAATCTAGAACCTTTTACTCCTTTAAAAAAATTAGCATCAGGCATTATGCTTTGCACTAAACCTTCAGCCAAAGAAACCACGCCGCTATAAACAGTAGCTTGATTATCACTTAAACCTCTTTTCATAGCTTCGGCTTTATTGTCTAAAACAGTTATGCTAAAAGCTGATTCAGCCATAATAATGCTGTTTTTAGTCGCTTGGCTAATTGGCTTCAGGGGAGTAGAAGTTATGTTTTTTAAGTTTTTAACATTTTTTAAAGAAGAGGCCTGGCCTTTGACGTTTCTAAATGTTTTATTTTTTAAATTAGTAAGTGCATTACCTAATCCTTTTTTATAACCTGTAATTTTACCTCTTCTAACGTCCAGCATTATTTGAAGACTAAAAGGTAGCATTTCAGCTGTAGTTTTAATATAATTTCTTGGTGAACTTTTAAAATTTCCTTCTTCGTCTAAAATATCAAACTTTTTATCTTTGGAAACTGCTAAAATATCAGTACCAAGTATATTAGTCATTCTATCGCTAAAAGCATCAAAAACAGAGTATTCGTCTTGATCTGTAAATAAGTCTCCAGCGCTAGTTAAAAACCAAGAAGCAGTACCAACTGTTGCTTTACCAAATGTTTGTGCCATTCCTTGAACAAACGTATTTGTAATATCTCTAGTTCCATTCCACCAACCATCTTCACTAAAGCTTTCAGAATATTCTTTAGCTTTTTTAGTAGATTCAAAATTATTAGGTAGTGTTAAAATACCATTTGTAACTTCAATGTTTAAATCTGCAGCTACTTGATCTCTTTTGTCTTTTAAATCATTAAATTTATTTTTATAAAAAACATTTGATTTTTTAGCTTGTGAAATAACCTCATTATAAGAGTTTACTAAGTTGTTATAAGAATTTACAGCTTCTGGTGTTTTATTATTTAGATCTTTGAATGAATTATTTAATATGTTTAATTGACCTTTTATGTCTAAAAGTTTATTTTCTAAATTAAAAGAGCCTTGAGTATATTCTTTTTGAACGTTTTCAATTTGAAGATCAATTATATTTGATTTTTTAGAAAAAACATTAACTATAGCATTGTTTATTATTGCTTCTTTTTCTTCTGTTGTAAAATTACCTTTTGATAGTTTTTGAAGATCTCTTTTGTCCATACTACTTACAGCACTAACAAGCGCATCGTCGTCTAGCTTTATTTCTTCTTTAGAACCTACGTTTATATTAACTAAACCTAAAACATTTTGAACTGTATTTGTAACAGTTTCAAAAACATCTGCCGTTCTTTTCGTAGTGTAAGTGTCTTGTTGTAAGTTTTCAATACCTTTTTTTTGTAATTGAAAAATAGGATTATCGTTTAAATCCTGTAACTGGCTGTTTACATAATTTAAATCTACTTGTGCTTTATCTTTAATTTCTTTATTTCCAACACTTGTAGATATTTCTTGTTCTAATATGTTTTTTTGATTTTCAAGTTGTTTTTGTTTTTTTAAATTATCTGAAAGTAATTCTTCATTAACATTCGTTCTTTTGTTATCAAAAAAAGATTTATAATCTTCATCTGTTAATTCCATTACGCTAGTCGCTTCTCTACCTGTTCTATTTTTAAAATTATTGAAAGCACCTTGATCTGTCATCTTTGTGTTTAATTCAAAGTCAGGCTCTTCAGGTTTAATATTTTCTCTAATTTCTCTTAAGCTTTTATCTAAAGGAGTTTCTGATTTAAAATCAGCTTGTTGTTTTGCGTATAATTCCGAAGAAAAAACTCCCGAATCTGAAACCATATTCTCGGATGCTCCCGGATTTGGTGTTGCAGTCGCACCCTTTTCTGCAGCACCGTTCAGCTTTCCCGCCTTGTAGTCTTTAATGTACTTTTTTATTTCTTCTTCAGGAGTGTTTTCATCCATCATTCTTTTTACAATTTCTTCTAATTCTTCCATAATTAATCTACATTATTTATTAATTCTTCAGCTGTTCCTGAATATGATATAGTTGGAGTTTCACCAGAGTTTGGTAATGTTATAGGAGAACCAGTTTGATTAACGCCAACACTACTTAACCTATATGGCTGTCCAATAGGAAAAAGAGTGAGTAAAGCTTTCATTTCTCCTTGTGATAGTGAATTTTTATTTGTATTAAATTGATATAATTCTTGTGCTAAAAGTCTCATTTGTTCTGGACTTGTTGTATCATATCTTCTTTTTGTAAATTTCTCTTCTTCAGAACTAACACCTTCTCTTACGGTAAAAACAATATCTTTGCTACCTAAGTATTTATCTCCATCAAATATTGGAAACTCAACAGCATTAACAAACTTACCACCTATTTTTTTGTTTAAAAAGAAATTTTTAGCATTTTCAGTATTTGATGTTATAGCGTTGTTTAAGTTTTGTTTAAACAATTCCATTTTACTTAAATCATCCGTGTAGTTTTCATTATTGTTATCATCATCATCAACTTTAAATAGTTGAGCTGCGGTAGCGTTAACGTTTTTTATTTCATCAAACTTTGAACCTTCAATTTTTAAACCATTATCTATAACTTTTTTTGCTAAAGCTTCTGCTTGTTCACCGTTTAGCTCAACTCCTGAATTAATATATTCTAATTCACCAGTTTCACTTACATTAGGCTTTAAACCAAATTGAATATTATCACCTATGTTATAATCAAATTTTCCATTATAATTGTAATCTTCAACAGAGTTCCATAAATCAGCTTGAGCATATAAATTTGGATTATCTTGAGAACCTCTTATACCTATAACGTGTGCAAGAGTATTTTGATAAATAGCTGAAGCGACGGCTTCTCTATCTAAAACTTGTTTAAACTGAACATTAACAGCCCTACCACTTTTATCTACTTGATATGTTGTTTCTAATGATCTAAATTTTCCATTTGATTTACCGTTTTTATCATAAACAATATCGCTTACAGCCGTGTTTACAAAACCTGTCCAATTATCTATAACTTGAACAGCGGCGTTTGGGTTGTTTGTGTATTGTTTTAAAGTTGCTCCGTCAAACGTAATTCTTTCACCATCTACGCCAACTGACATGTATGGAACATTACCGCTTGTTGGTGTTGAGTATGTACCGCCTTGCAACTCACTAGATGGGGTGTTTGGGTTTTTCAGCTTCTGCATAGCGCGCCACACATAATTTTTTTGCCCAACAGATACTTGACCGGGCCCATTACCAACTGTTAATCCTTCGTATAATTTTTCTAAAGATCCATAATCAGTTAAAAGATTACTTATATTTGGCGCCCCGTTAATATTAGAAACATTTTCAGCTTTTTGTTCTGAAGTTAAAACCGCATTTGTGTGGGTATTGTCTAAATTAACACTATAAGCCTGCATAAAACCATCTCTTATTATTTCATTAGGTGCTTTATTTGCTTCTAATTGAATTTCAGCAAGCCTTTTTGTGTTTTGTTTATTTAACTCCATTAAAGCTTCATATCCTTTTATTTTGTCTAATAGAACTTGTTTGTTTATAGCGTCTTGCCTAGCATTTTTAGTAGAAACTAAATTGTTTAAAGTTTCAGTATATCTATCTATAGCCTGTTGAGCTATTTTTCCATACTCTACGCCTGCTATTTGATTTGGATTTCTATAACTCATAGTTTATTTTTTAATTTTATCTTGGAAATTTATAACCTTTTAACAATGAAGGATCTGCTGATCCTAAAGCTCCTGCTGACGCTGTAATTCCATCTAAACCAGCAACCATTGATTCATAAATTGCTTGTTGAGATTGTGTTTCTCTCATTTGAGCACCATCAATTTTATTTTGTGCTCTATCTAAAGCGGTCATATCCCTTAATTCTTGTTGACTAAATACAAACTCTTTGCCCGCGGCGTCTAAACCTTGTATTCTTTGAGCCTCTGCCATTTGCTGTTGTTGAAGTACTTGTTCTCCTCTAGCTCTAAGTTGTTCATTTTGAGCTTCTTGTTTTTCAATACTTGCAGATACTCCTTTTTTGCTTTGCAAAGCAGCTTGAGCTAAAGCAGTTGCGCCACCCGCACTTGCTCCAGTAGCTCTTAATGTATCTAATGTGTTTGCTAAAGATATATCAGCTTGTTCAATTTGCATTTCTGCAGCTTGAGTTGCAACTCCTAAGTTTTCCATAGGGTTAGAAAGCATGCTGCTTAAATCAACTACATCTTCATATGGGTTTATTATGTCTTGCCTATTAGCTTCAAGACTTGCCAAAGTGGCTTCAGCAACTTCTTTTTCATCTCTAGCTTTTATTCTAGCTTTATTTGCGGCTATAGCAGAAACAGTAGAAGTAAGAACACTTGCTCCTGCCGATACTAAAACACCTACTACTACTACTGACATAATTTTGTTTGTTTTTCTTTATTCATATTTTCATAATTTTTATAACTTTTAGATGTAAGTATTTTTTCTAGCTCATCTGTATCAGTTATATTATTTGGATTTGGGTGTACGTTGATAAATATAGAGTCTGTTAAAGCTCTTAACACCCTTTTATGTCCAGGCTTTGCATTAAAATAAACTGGAGCATCATATTTATCAACACCGTCTTCTGTTGCTATTATCAAAGAACCTTTCATTAAAAACCATGTGTGGCTTATATTGTGAATGGCTCCAATAACAACACATCCTTTAGGCATTGCCATTTCCCTTATATAAACACCCTCGGAAAAAGAATGTGTTAAAGGGCAATTGTTTGTATTTCCTTTAAATACTAGTTCATTTTCTGAATCTAATAATTTATTTTCTATTTCAATAATTTTTTTTCTAAAATCTTGCACGTAAAGTTCATGTTGTTCTTTTTTTTCCAACATAATAAATTAAATTTAATATCCATTATTAGAGAAAAAGTCTGTTGCTACTGAAAACAATTGCTTTTCGCCGCCTGGGTCGGTTGTTGTATCTGTTGAAAAAGTTGCTGTAGCAAAAAATCCTTTTATACCACTTATAACATTTCCAAATATTATTTCACCTTGCGCTGCCGTACTGTTATTAACTAGATTAGCAACATAAGCATTTTCTTTTCTATCAAAACCAGCATGCACTCTTGGATAAGGAGGATCAACTGTGCCAAAAACAGCATTATAATTAGATCTAACTACAGCTTGACCATTAGCCGGGTTTATTATATATTCACCTTCATAATAGCTAAAAACAGAATTAGATTCATCATTTGTACTTATCCAATTAGCATCAATATAATCTTCTCCAGTAGCGTCAGAAGCTAAAGCAGTCATTTTCCAACCACTACCACCCTCATAGCTTATAGTGCTAAAAGTTTTAGATCTTACCGGTTCTGGGTTAAAGATAACTGTTACAGAGCTTTCATAGTCAGTTCCGTAAAAATTTCCTCTATTTACATCAGAAGAGTGATGTTTATATAACTTACTGTCTATTGTAGAATAAAAATTATTTCTTATACTAAAAATTTGATCAGGTCTATAACTAAATAAACTAGTCCAACCGTTTATAGAATCATCAAAAGCAACTGTTTTATTACTTATTGTTCGTTCATCGTTATAAACAGGACTTTGGTGTAGTGATAAAACATATTGGTCTGTATATAAATCATAACCACCAACAGCTACGCCTGGGCCTTGAGTTGTGTCTATGCTGTTTAGTTCATCTCTAAAAAAGTCTTTCATACCATAATTAGATATTTCAGTAATACCGTCTCTTGATAATCTTAATACAGCGTTATTATTTTTGTCTGTAAAATATTTTCTATATCCATAAGTAGCAAAACTTTCTGGATTGTTGCTTATACCAAAGCTTCCGCTATAAGCTTGTAAAGTTCCTATAACTAAATTAGCAGCAGTTACAGCACCACCACCTTCTGCAGAATATATAGCGTCTTTGTCTATTAAAGCTCTACTAACTTTAAACTGTTGAAACACAGTTAAGTTTGTATTTTCTGCATAAAGCCTTTGTATAGATCCATTTGCTGGATCAGCACTTTTGGTAATATCTGCGCCAATTGAAAAAACATTGGTGTCATTTATACCAGTTCTTGAATTAAATATACCAGAATAAATGAGTGAGTTAAACCTTATAACAGCATTTGGTTCATCTTCAACTAAATATGCTTTAGGAGAAAAATCTACAGTAGTATTGTTAAAACCACCTCTTATTCTTGATTCTTCTATAGCCCAGTTGTTTGTAGTTAAAGGCGTTGAAACAACAGGATAACCACCGGTTTCGGTAGAAGGTATACCAAAAGAACCGTTCCAAACAGGTTGGTTTGTTATTGCTTGCCCGCTAAGCGTCTTTTTTAAAACAAAAGTGTTAAAGTATTTTATTTCTACTGTTACTCCGGCCATGATTTATTATTACTTATTTTTATATTTTATTACAGTTCTATAATTTGAAAGAAAACTCCAGAAGGTATATTTACTGCAGTTTTAGAAAAGAAGCCAACGTTAGGAGTGCAGTCACCATTCCAAATAGTATTTATAGCACTTTCGGTATTTGCATAATACCAAGTTTCAGATACACATGTTCCTGGTGGTGTTCCTGTAACTGCGTTTTTTCTATCTATAGTTAAAGGGCTAGATTGACTACCTACGTAAGTGTTTAACCAAGTGTTAAAATCTATTCCGTTTAGTAAATAATGACCATTGTTTGAAGAAGGGTAACCTGATCTTGCATCATTAACTACAATATAAACTCCTTTTCTTTTAGTAGAAGCGTTAACTGTTTGCTCAGCGTTATAAACTGTTACAGCTGTTGTGCCTATTTTTATAGAATAAGTTGTTGTTGCTGGAGAACCCTGCGGATCGTTTAAATCTACTTCTACATCGTAATCACCAACTGGAAGAGTGTTTACGTTTTTGTTTGTTAGGTTTATGTTTAATTGGTTTGAAACTACCGCTTGACCACCTAATCCAAAAAAGTTAACATTTAAAGTTCCTATTTTTTGACTATTTATAACATAAGACAGATCTTGAGTTCTTAATGCTACATTATTAGCTCCGTTTATACCGCTTAGTGTTGCAAATGTTGTTTCAGTATTATTAGTGTATATTGTTCCAGCTGCGGGTACAGAAGTAGCTGTAGGAGCTACGTTTTGTAGGTTTGCAGTTTCAGTGAAAGTTGTTGTTACACCTTGATAAACCGCGGTAAAATTAAAAACAAAATTTCTTAACAAAGCATTTGATCCAAAAAAGACATTATTCCAATATGCTTGTTTAATTATTATATTATAAACTCCTGTACCAGCACCACCTATTTCTACTAAATCAAAATAAGAACTTACATTTACACCGGCTTGATTAACAACACTAGATATCGTAAAAGATGTTGGAACTTGAGCAGCTCCATTAGAATCTATTAAAGTAAAATCACTAGCTAATATTTCAGCAGAAGATGCTGGGTTGTAATTTAAACTTTCTTTAAAAAGAGTTGGCGCGAAACCACTCATGTTTGTTATACCACCTATAGAGTTTTGTATTAAGGTGTTTAGTCCATTAATAGTTCCAGATGTAGAAGTTTCCCAAAATATATCTAACAGTGAATCTACAGGTTCTGTTTCACAAACTGCTAAAAACTGTATTCCTGTATCTGGATTTACTGTTTTTAATTGACCTAATTTTGTAGAAGTGCTTATTCTTGATATTAATGGATTAGACTCATTATCATAAAATTGTAAAAACCCTGTGCTAGATAAAGAAGTTGGAACTTCAAACATATCTCGCATTGTAGATATCATGGATACAGTTTCTGTTTCTTGACCAGCATAAAACTGCTCTGACTGTAGACCATAATTAGTGCTTGGCGTGGCTGTGTTTATAGAATCATCAGTATTTATAACCCTTGGCAAAAGCCTAACAGAGCTTCTAAATTGTTTTTGTTCTGGACCTACTTCGTTTAAATCTCTAGGAACTTTGTTAATATTGTCGTTTATTAAAACAGTATGTGAAGTGCTTCCAACTTCTAAAGTTTCTCCACCAGAGCCTGGATAAGAAGCCATAATACCAGGAAGATAAACATTATAATAATCTTGCTCTGTTTGTTTTACTACTATTTTATAAGAATACCAACCAAGAGGATTATTTACGCTATATATACCTGGCCATTCAATAGAACCTTCAGCAGTTCCAGCAGCACCAGTACCTCTAACTGGAGAAGCAGGACCTATAACGCTATTAAACTCTATTTTTAAAGAGTCACCCGGCCACTCAACTGTGTTTGTTGAAGACGTAAAATAAGCATTGTAAATAGTAGAACCTTCATTAGACCCATTTAGAATAACACTTGATTGTCTTCCATATCTATCAGCTAAAACTACACCAACCTGGTAGTTTCTATTTTGTTTTAACGAAGAGTTAGGATATTCAGCTCTACTTGTAAAATTACCATCTTTTGCGGCTGGTGTAAATGTTAAGGTTCCTAAAGTGTTTGTTGCGCTTTGAGATATAACTATTTGAGTTATGTTAGGTACAGTGTTGTTTAAAGAAGTAACAACTGTTCCAGCTGGTATTCCTGTTCCACTTACACTGCTAGCTACTTTTATATTTCCAGCGCTATTTGTTACATTTATTGTAGTTCCTGATTGAGCTCCACCTTGAACCGTAACAGTTCCTGTTTGCAAACTTGCTAATTCTTTATCATCAACTTTTATACTATAATCTAAAGATTCTGGTGGTGTGTGTTTATTTTGAAAATTACCATAAACTATTCTATTACTTATAACTTCTTGAGCAAAGGCTCTTACTGGAACTTTATCATAAACTCTTGTTAGTTCATCTGAAGGTAAAGTTTTAAACGGCTTTGTAGATTTATAATTATATATAATATCTGAAGTGCCGTTGCTTGAGTCTATAGGTATTGTTTCTACAACTTTTACTACTAAACCATCAGATTCTTTAAATAATATATCTACTTCTGATATTTCAAACTCATCACTAATAGATGCTGTAGTTGTTGTAGAATCTGGTTTAGGGATTATTAATTTTATTTCATTAACTTTATTTTCAACAAAAGAAACAACTGTGCTTCTGTAAGTTTGAGCTAAATCATCTTTGTCGTCTATGTTGTTTATACCTTTATCAACATACATAAAATAACCATCTTGCTTAGGAATAAAAGCTATTTGTGTAAATGGAGCCATTAAAGAATATTCTCCATCTTTAAATTTAAATCTATAACTAAATCTTACAAATAAATCTTGTAAATAGTCTGAGTCTCCATTAAATGCTCCATCAAATTTAGGATTAGGATTAAACACTAGCATTTGATTATCTGCAACGGTTATTGTACCTGTTAAAGTTACAGATGTAATTGTAGTTCCACCACCTACACTAACAACTGTTTGGTTTGTAGCGGTTAAAATAAAATTACCAGCTGCGTTTGTACTTCTTAAACTTACGCTAGCACCTATGCTTGTACTATAACTTTGATTTGGTAAAATAATATCTCCATTAATATTATCTATGTTTATTGTAGTTCCTGTTTGACCACCCGCGGCTAAAGCTGTACCTCCATTTGGATTTGTAAGACTAACCACATCCTTCATTGTTGTCTCAAGAGCGCCAGCTGAAGCTGTTTCTTGAAACATTTCTATTGATCTATAAGGATAATATTTAGCTACAGATATTTTATCTTCTGTATCATAATATGAAGAACCTTGAGCTACAGCTGTAGTTATGTTTATTTTTCTTGGTTGATTACGGTTATCTGTCCAATACAAAAAATCTTCTAAAATATTTATTCCAAATATAGGATTTTCTTGACTAAAATTTAAAAAAGAACCTTGAACTAAAGTTAAAGAAGTATCATTATCTATGTCATACCTATATATTCTGTTTGCAGAAGAAAATAAATAAATGAAACCATTAGTTTCATCTTCTTTATGACCTATAATTCTACCGCCGTCAGCAAAGTTTTTAACTAACTTATTACCTAAAACATTTTCAAGTGAGCCTACGCTTGCGCTTTCTGACCTACTAACTTGAACATTAACAGCGTCTCTATATTCACCATTAGGTATTAGTCTAGCGTCTAAATCTTTATTTAGTTTACTTTTTATAAAAGTATTTATAGCTTTTGGCATATAACTTTAGTTTTTAATCCACTTAGATTTACCTCTCATAATTTGGGTAAACTCTTCTAGCTTAATATTTGATAATCTTATTTTTGCGTTTCTAAGCTTTGCAGCTTTTTCTCTGCTTAATCTATTTACTACATATTCAGGCTGATTTGAACGTGTAGATATTATAGCGTGGCTTATGTACGCATACATTGCCTCCTCGGCCATTTTAGGCACTCTAGTGTCACTGTCTATAGATAAACCGTCTGATATATAACTGAGTATAATTAATTTGTCACTAAGGTCGCTAGAGAAACTAAACTTGTTTTCTCTTTCGTTTATAGTAAACCAGCCATTTATCTGTGCTATTTCTGGTTGTATACCGTATTGTCCGCCAACAGTTCCAAAACCGTTACCAAAACCGCCTCCATATATATTAGCCCAAAACGATGAGTTATCTAACTCTCTGTCTAAGTTTTTTAGATTATTATCTCTCCAACGCTTGTTAATTATAGAAGTTCCTTGTAAATTACTTTCAAAATTGTCTTGAGTTGGAACACCTTGACCATCTTGTATAGGTGTTTTGTAAGGATTACTTGTCAATGTTGTTGGATATATAATATGCTTAATTCCAGCTTGATCTATCCAGCTTATATTTACGTAGTTAACATAGTCTTGTGGAATAGGTACACTTAAGTTTGGTGGTATTGTTAATTCTTGTGACTTAATACTTTTAAGTGTGTCATAGCTAAATTCTTGTAAACCTCTTTTAGCAAAGAATAACACATCACTTTTCTTTACCTTGTTTACTAGCTTACCGTCACCAACATAACCAACCATATAGTTATCTATAATATCATTAAGCTTTATATAAGCGTATGATCCCCAGTTTTCTTCAACAACATCACCGTAAGCATCTCTGTTGCCATATTGACCACCTTCCTTAGTTTTTAGTTGAACTACAATGCTTGTGTTTAAAGGTATACCAGCAGTTATTGTTATTACATTATTTAAAACAGTGTAAGCTGCTGTATATTCTGTATATGTAGCAACACCAGCGGCTGCAGTGTATAACTTAAAGTTATTTAGCGCGTAGTTTGTTTCTAAGGGATTATGACTACCAAAAACTAAATCAGTATCAAATGTGCATGTGTATGCTTGACCAGCAGCTGCATTACTAACAAGAAAGTCTTGCGTTCCAGCGTAGTATTGTGCGTTATTTTCAGTTATTAATGCCATTTATTAACGTTTTAAGTTTATTTCTTCTTGTTGTGATGCTTGTGCTGCAGCTTGTACTATTTGCGGGTCCTTAATTATTATACCTGCATATTTTAATATCTCAATTACTAGGTTGTTTTGTTCTGAAGTATCTAGTTCAAAATCTACTGAAGTAGCTGAATTATAAACATATTGGCCTAATGTACCTACTGTAAAACCCCAAGAAGGGTCAATTGGCTTAAACAAGCAGTTTACGGCTAAAGTTGTCGTAGCTGAAGCTGGAGACACTTTGATTAATAATTGTGGAGTTGTTGCTGGCGCAATTGCAGCAGCTGTTTGCGTTGTGAAGCAAATAGGATATTGAGCTGTTGGCGC
>Ga0181393_1000342_pt1 | contig 17607 bp, 22 predicted proteins | sample 16SPOviralmetaG_FD_130122 | JGI IMG/M metagenome (GOLD analysis project Ga0181393, IMG submission 130122) | Marine viral communities from the oligotrophic San Pedro Time Series (SPOT) site, San Pedro Channel, CA, USA - 16 SPOT_SRF_2010-10-21 | ecosystem: Environmental > Aquatic > Marine > Strait...
CGGTGTAACTCAACATTTATTATATACTGGAAATGATTTATTGTAATGGACAGAGCCGCTATTAAAGCAAGATTATCTGGTCAACCTCAAGTAAATATTGTTGAAGAAGATGAAGAACAGCAAAATACTATAGGTTTAGATAGAGATGCCATACGCAACAGGCTACGTAATCAAAGACCTATATCTGTAAGCAGTAATACTGCTATGACAGATGACACAGAGGCTACTGCAACAGACGAAGTTGCGATAGATAATATACCTGAAGTAGATGAATCACCTGAAGCATTCTACATACGCACTGGTCAAGTGCCTTTAGGCTACAAGTATGTACCTAGTGTTCCTGTAAGTGATGACCCTCTTGATACAGCAAATGTTAAACTAGTTCCTGAGTTTGACCAACCCACTGTAGAGGAACAAACAGATAAAGTATTTGGCTACGAGGATTTTAACGAAGCACTAGATGCATTCTCTGAAGTTGATGTGTTAGATGTTGAAGGCTTTGTTAATAAAGCACCTACAGGATTAAAAACAGTTGCCAAAGTACTAGCTGGTGGCGGTAATGTGGCAGTAGAAACATTAGCTTCTGCTATAATTGGCATAGAAGAAACTGCCAAAGATTCTGGTGAGGCTCTAACTCGTGCTATTCACGAAACATTTACAGAAGATAATAAACTCTTTGGCATGACAGGCAAGGAGATGTTGCCGTTTGACCCTAAGACAGCAGGTAAAAAGTTTGCAACTGATTTAGGAGATTTGTTAGAGATAGCAGAGATGATACCAGCAGTGTCACTTGGTACTGGAAGTTCAAGACTTAGTAAGACTGTTGCTAAAGAATTAAAGAGCGAGAAAGCAAAAGAAACATTCCTAAACAGAAAACTAAATGTAGGTAAGGCTATAATAAATACTGAAGACGAGATAGCTAAGAAAGCTAGTGATGCATCTAAAGTAGCACAAGAGAACCGTGAAGTAGCTAGTGATTTAATTGATGCCTTTGAAACACAAACAGGTAAGACTATATCTGATGTAGGTGATGATGGTCTTAAAATAATTAATGAATCTAAAACCAGAGAAGCTGGTGTAGAAACTGCTGAAGAAATAGCAACAGCCCAAAGAAGTGGTGTTCGTCAGTTCTTAGCAGGTACTGCTGATGTTGATGTAAATGCTGCATTATTAGCAGGTCAGGGTGATACTATCACTCAACCTCTATTAAAACCAGAGAAGTTTGATGCTCTAGTAGCTACTGTAGCTGACTTAAAGAAGCGTGTTCCAGATGCATTTGATAACGATAAAACTGTTATAGATAATTTATTTGATTTAACAGTCAATAAAGAACTTGTTCCCGGTGATGAATTAATAGACATGCTTAATAAGTATGATTTATCTTTTGAAGATTATATACTTACTGTGGTAGGCTCTGGTTCTCAAGCAGGTAAGACACTACAAAAACTATCTCAAATAAAACGTATGCGTCCTGCCAATGAAATGATTGCTATGCAAGAAGCGGCAACTAAAGAGGCACAGGGTGCAATACGTAAGTTTGTTATGCGTGTAGAGAATGTACGTAGAGCAGGTCTTGTATCTCAGGTAGCTACTGCCGCACGTAACCTTACATCAGGCGGTATTCGCGCTCCACTTGAAGGTCTAGGCAATGTCATGGACACTGCATTATATAACTTATCTGAAGAAGGTTATAGAGCCGCAGGTAAATCTTTATTCTCAGGTAGTAACTGGAAGGATAGCTTCAGGCATATGAAGTATATGTTCGGTCCTGAAACATCTATGGATGTTAAGGAATATGTAGACTTTATATTGAAGCAACCTGAGTTAGCCAAGCAGTATGACCTTATGTTTAATAACATAAATGAAATACAGAAGATGACAGGACGTGGTACTGGTGGCAAGGTAGACTTTGTGCTTACTGAACTTGAAGATGTTATGGATGTTCTTAATACTCCAAACAGATGGCAGGAACATCTTATACGTAGAGGTGCATTCTTAGGTGAACTAGAAAGATTAACAAAGCGTGATTGGAAGATTGATTTAACAGACACTATCAATCAAGGTAAGATACGTGATATGTTAAATGATGCAGGTACTGTGCGACCCGAAGGTGCTAGGTCATTTAATGATATAGTAGCCGAAGCTACGAGTAAGGCATTAGATGTTACATACGCTAAACAACCAGACGTACCTGTATTTAGGTCTGCATCTCAGTTTATTGTTCGTAATGGTTTAACAGTTATATTACCATTCCCACGTTTTATGTTCAATAGTATGGAACTGATGGGTCAATATGCGGCAGGTGCATCCATACCTCTTACTAAAAGAGTTATGAGTTTAGTAAGTAAAGGCGAAATAGAAAAGTTTACTATGAAAGATAGGCAGAGAATATCTCGCAATCTCATAGGCCTTGCTACTGTAGGTGCAGCATATCAATACAGAACATCTGATGATGCTCCTGCTGACTATAAGTTAATGAATACTAGTGAAGGTACTGTGTTAGATACTACACCTCAATATCCTATGAGACAGTTCTTGTGGATGGGAGAAGCAACTAAACGCCTTAGAGATGGTACATACAGCGATTGGTTTGATGGTAAAGAGTTTACTGAAACTTTCTTAGGTACTAATATAAGACAGGGTGTAGGTAATAGTTTAATAGAAGAGGTAGTAGACTTAGCAGGTAGTAGTGATTTAACTGCTGATGAAACGTCTGCTAGATTAGCTGGTAGAACCATTGGTCAATACCTATCCACATGGGCTGTTCCATTTGGTCAGATAATAGAGGCTGAACGTAGTTTAGGTATGAGAGGTACAGAGTATAAAGAAACTGGCGAAGACCCACAGTTAGACTTCCAGACTACTTTTATGAATGAACTGAGCAGACCATTTAAAAGGTTTGAATCTGCAAAAGCAGAAGCACAAAGACCATCTCGTGAGTTTCTATTTGCTGAAAGCAAAGAACGTGTTGCTCCTATACTACGTGTGCTTGGTGGTCTTAATATTACTACTGCTGATGAGCCTTATGGTGAGTACATAGCTAGTTTTGGTTATACAGACTATGAGTTAGCTAGTAAATCTAAAGTAAAAAGCATAAAAAGATTTGAAGATAAAGTTGTGAGAAGTGCTTTACCACTTATTGTTGAAGAAGCGCAGGACTATGAAGCTGCACTTAGGTCACAATACCAGATAGCAAGCGATGAACTAAAACAACAGTACAGTGAAGAGAAATATGTGTCTAGTAAAGTGCGACCTTTTCTAAAGACGCAAATAGGTAATGTAAGAAAGAATATATCTGACGCTAAAACTCTTACTGCTGATGCACCTGAATATGCAGAAGCTATGTTAAAGTATAGACGCTACACAAAAGAGATGAGAGAAGCGGCAGGTGTTAGGTTCTTTGAAGAGTATAATAGAGAGCCTGATGGTACAGACTTTAAAGATTTAAATCGGTTAAATACGATAGCCGATGCATACACAAAAGCATTTAGATAAAAAAGGGGCAATTAAGCCCCTTCTTTTTTACCTATTATCTCCATCACCTTGGATAGCATTCCGTTTTTTCCTATCCTCTAGTTTATCTAGGTTCTGTGTAGCAATAACAGACAGAGAAACATCTAAGTCTTGTGCAAGTGTAGCACAATACCATAATACATCTCCTATTTCAAAAGCTATGTCTATCTTTTTCTGCTCATAGTCCTCTTGATTATAGCCATCACGTATTAACTTCTTTACTTTGTTGGCTATCTCACCTGCCTCACCTGCTAGTCCTAGTGCAGGATAAGTTATCCTATATGATTCAGGATAGATAGCATACGACTTTGCTTTCTTTTGATACTCGTTTAATTGCATGTTAGGATACTTCCCCTCTCGCCATTTAGCCATTTCATATTCAAGCCACGTCACGCTCTTGCCCTTTAAATGCTTTTATCACATCAGAAGAGAATAATTTTTGTAGATTTAAAAGATACATACGTGCGGCATTGTTATCTCCCCCTGACACAGACCTCTTATAATCTAGGTTCTTAATAATTCTTTTTAAACTCTTCGTGTCAAATACTAGTGTAGCAAAAGTATCTTCCCCAATACATAGATTATGAAACCAGAAATCTGATTCCGTAGCGTTGATTCCACTTGGCTTACCATAGCATTCGTATTCAATTGCTATGTTACCTGTCTTCTGCCATACGTCTCTTTCACTCTTAACCTCTATCTTTCCTTGCTGTAACATATCAGCAATCTGTTGTTCTCTAACCTCTCCATACGCTAAATCAATATCAAATTTCTTTCGGTCTTTAGTTTGTGGTTTCATCTGGTTCACTACTAGTCTCCTTTTCTAACGATTTAATTAATGTGTTTGAGAACGCTCTTTCTGCGGCTACTAATTGGTCTAAATCAAATCTAGCTTTAGCTATTCGTTCTCTTAGTGACCTAACTTGAGCAAGCCAGTATCTTTCATTGTCATCTACATCTGAAACATCATACTCCTCACCTTCATACTTTAATTTATTTTCCATTATTCTTTCTCCATCTATGTTTAAAGAATACAATTATATTTATTATTGTGTTTATTGATATGGCAGTAAGCATTGCTACTTCCCACCAGTTAGCTACATAATTTAGAACCATCCTAGCTTGACCCCATTATGTATAATAATGAAAAAGCAAGCAACCAAGTGAGTGAGTACCCAAAAGGTACGTAGCATAGCAGCCATATCGCTTTCACTTTCATCATCTGATATCTTGCTCCCAATTGTTTTTGCCCATACTCTCCATGCTTTATTTCTCATAGTTCTTTCTCTGTATCTCAGTATAAGCTAGTCGTAAAATCTCATGTCTAGCAACACCTATATCATCTAGTGTGCTATCAGGTAGTTCATGCAGTTGTCTTATAATTGTACGTGTCTTTCTCCAATCTATAACATATCTTATAAATCTTGTCAAGTAATTTTCTAGTGCTAATTTTTTCATTGTATCTCCTGTTGTGTATATATATTCTCTTTTGTTTCCTAAATATCCGGGAACATATTTCATGCCGCAGTCAAGTCCACTACTTCACACACTCCTGCTGAACACGCTAACTCACGTCCACCTGATGTGTTATCTTCTTTCTCAAACTCAGGCAACAAAGACCAATCAACTGTGTCTGGCATACGTGCAAACAACTCTGTGTACTTCTCCTTGTTGATATCCTGATACGGTGCTTGCTGATATGTATGCTCACTAAATGGTAAGAAGCTAATGCCTGATACCTCATCAAAGTTTTCATACACCCATGAACCTACTTCCATCCACTCATGCTCTTTCACAGAGATAGTGACAGATGGTTTATGCTCACACCAGTGTCTCTGATATAGTAGCCACAAGTCTAGCTGTTCAATAGCTGTCATACCAGTACGTGTTACTGCACCAGAGGGTGACTGCATTGGAAAACTAAACACTGTAGTGCTGTCAGGCTTCATTACGTCAGGCTCTGCTGGTATACCTTGTGCTACTAAGAACTGTGTTAGTGGGTCTTTGTTATCGCCACGCACAGTACGCACATAGTATGGGTTGTGTCTAGCATGAATGCCAGATGCGCTGTCAACTAATTGACTTACTGTACCACTAGGTTTAACACAAGTGATAGCGGCAGACTGTTCAATTCCTAGCTGTTCAGCAAAGATAGCATTTGTTTCTACAGCTACTGACTTTAACTCTTCCAGTAATGCACTGATGTTCATACCATACGTTGCACTCTGTCCTGCCAGTATCTGATTATCCATGATACCAGTAAGGGACACACCAAGTAGTCTCTCTTCCTGAGTATTTCTTTTCCAAACATCTCTCAGGTATTTAAAATCTGTCATAGTAGACTGAAACGTACCTAATATAGTTGCAATACGTACCTTCTTACGTAGTGATTCCATATTGTCTGATGCACGTGCTACTACCTCAGATAAATTACAGAACTGATAAGGACGTAGGATAATCTCACTGCAAGGATTACAGCCGAAAGCATAGTCAGTATGCCGTCTGCCATTCTTAGATGCTTGCTTGATAGCTGATGCACGATTAAATATACCACGCTCACCTGACTTACTCTCATACAAGGACACCCACTCACGCATGAATGTACCCATCTGTGGCTTCTCTTTGTAGGCTACAGAGTTATTAGCTAACGCACGTTGCCCTTCATTCTCCCACCACTGACCTGACTTAGCATGTGCCATCTGGTCATCATTAAGATTAGACAATGAAATCAATGCACTACGTCTGACCCCACCTACGACTACAACCTCACCAATCTTACACATTATGTCGTGACATTCAATAGGATACAGCCTACGACCTGACGCAGCCTTGAACTTCTCAATGCAGAAGTTAAACAACTCTATCAAAGGTTGTGGTCCTGATGCCCTGCCACCAAATGTCTTCAGCCTTGCACCTGCTGGACGTACCTTAGATACATCCCACTGTGGTATCTGACCTGCATACAACATAGCAATCAACTCACGTAATGCTTTAGACCATCCCGGTCTACTGTCACCAACCTTAATTACTGTGTCGCTGTACTCAAAGTGTTCATTAACTATAGGCAATTTGTCTACAGCGTTACGCTCCACAGAGAAGCCTACACCTGTGCCACACATTAAGATGTACATTGTTTCATCAAATGCTCTAGGGCTGTCTACAGGTACGTAAGAACAGTTGTATCCACCTACGTGGCATCTATCTAAGGCAGGTCCTGATGTCATTAATGCTCTCATACTTGGCATCACTCTTTGCTCAAGCACTGCTTCCTCTAACTCACTACGTAATGAATCAGATAATTCAAAGTTACACGTTTCTTTGAGATGGTTTGTCATGTAGTCAAAGTATCTTGCTACTGTTTCTCCCCATGTCTCACGTCTTTGCTCATCCTCTTTCCACCTAGCATAGCGAGATAGAGCAATAAAGTTTTGGTAGTCTGTTGGTAAATAGTTACTTATCATGTATTACTCCTGTATACTTTTAATGTTTCTAATATTTGTACCACCCACATCGTAGAAGTACTCTTGTATTCCTTCTTCAATCTCCTCTGCTACGTTACCGTCAGCAGGTACAGGATATTCTTCAGGGTCTATGTCGATAGTAAGATATATCTTAACTCTCATTAGGCTCTCTACCTTCAAGTTGATTAATACGCATATCAATATATCTCTTTGCTTTATTTAAATCTGTTATCTCGTCTGTATTAGATTTATAACCTGCTCTCATTATATACTTTATAACATTACCCATCCAGAAAGGCAATTCGTTATTCATAATAAATGACACAGGCTCTATTGCATACCTTTCATAATGCTTTGGATTATTAATTACATCTGATTGTGCCATTGCTTGTTTCATATACTCCTCATGTCTAATCTGGTCATCCATTATGCACTCCCTTTTGTTTTACTGCCAAAGGATAATGTCACAACATTGTCCTTCCTGTCAAGTACTTTTCCTCTGTCTGATTCTGGTTCAAAATTTATATTGAGTTCTTGGCTATCTACCTCAGTCATAACATAATCATGTGCTATGTTTCGTAAGTCTGGCGATGTTTCCATCATAGGCACTGTAGCACATACCATTTTAGCAAAGTGTAATAGGCTGTAATAATCATCATCGTGTAATGGATTATCTCTACCTGCTAGAACAGATATGTTTACATCTCCTGACCATTCGTTTCCGTTTAATACTGTAGGTCTTATACAGATAACAACGTCTTCTTTTTCAAGGCTCTCTAATACTTTTTCATCCATCATTTATAACTCCTTTTTATTTTTGAACCAGAAAACTTTACAAACTTAGGATGTTTGTTTGACCCTTTTTCTTTAAGCCAATCCTCTGGAATTATTCTATCATAACATCTAAAACCATATTTATAACACCATTCTCCATAGCTAGACTTAGCACCTTTTCGTAGCTTACGTCTACTGTTTTCAAATACAAATCTTATATCAAGGTAGGGGTGTTGTTTCTGTATTGCAAGATGTTTGCGTCTATCTGCCGCAGTAAACATCCCCTTTGTTTCTATAATGATTCCATTATTTAACACGAAGTCTGGTGTATAGGTGCGATACGCTAAGTCTTCCCACTCAATCTTCATACACTCGTATTGAAACTTTACTTTGTGTAGTTTCAGATATTCGGATAGCTTAACTTCTAATCCAGACCTATACCCATACTTACGTGCCGCTTTGAACTGCTTAAAGTTAACTGACATTTAACTCAACATAGTTAGTCATCCTTGGTGTCTTAGCTTGTGACTTTACCGCAGGTCTTTCTTGCAGTGTAGGCCAACAGTCGTGACGATAAGAACAGAATCCGCAATGAACATTTAATACTTTGTTACCTGTAGGCTTACCACGAAATGTCTCATCTTCTGCCTCGTAACATCTATTAAATTTATTTTCTTCGACTATATTACAAGTCTCCTCTATCTTAGCCACTTCTGCATCTACGTCTATGCCATAAGCAGGTACATACTTGAAGTCACCAGTAGCTTTATTAACTACCCACCAACCCCCTGCACGTTTGCCTGATGCTTTTGCATACCCTGCAAGCTGTGCTATATAACCAAAGCCATCGCCTTCTTTTAATGTGTCGAAGGATTCAAACTTGTTTTCATACGACCACTTGGATGCAGACTTTATATCATCAACAGCACCGTCAATAACAATATCATATGTTCCGTCAATGGATATGTCATCCAACTTGAGAGTAACTTTATCGCTGTCTTCATATTGTACTCCTGCTTCTTTAAGAAGCCCTTTGAAGACAGCTTCAACGATGTCTCCAATCATCATGTTCATCATAAATGTTGTCGGTAGAGGCAAACCAACTTCAGGCTTGTTCTTATCGTACCATAATTGGCAAGCTGACCTACCAACATTTGACATACGAAGCCTAAAGTTATTACGCTTCTTGCCCCCACCAAACTGACGATGCAGTGCTTCTTGTATGTCATCTGCAACTTGTTTAATAGTTGCATCAGACATAGTTGACGTGCCTTTGACAGCATCCGTCATGTATTGATGTACCGCCAGTTCAGCAGGATGTTTCATTAGGCTACCTCTTCGTCTAGTTCAATGTCTACAATACCATCAACAATCAACTCATCGTCTTCGTCATTATGTCGTGATGACTTCTCTGAATAAGCATTGATGATATAGTCATTGTAGTTTTCTATCCAAGTCATAAAGTCACCAAATGAATCTTGCTCCTCGCCTGTTATGTCTAATGATTTAGTCATGTCGATAGACACCACAGGTAGATAGAAGCTGTTGCCGTTAGGTAACTTTCTTTCCTCTGTGTTAGCAACCATTGTGTGCTGAATAGGCATACGCTTTTGCTTGGCTAGTTTAGTGAACAGTGTACCTACAGTCTTAAAGGCATCACGGTTTTCAATCTCCCAAATAAATGGGATATCTCTAGGTGCTTCTACTTCATTACCTGAAGCGTCAACTGCACCTATTAGATTAAGCGTACCTAATACTACACGAACACGTTTAATCTGTCTGATTAACTCTTGTGTCTTCTCAGGTAGAGACTTCCAATCTGCAATATATCCCGCAGGTTTACCACAGTTAAACCCACCGTCATTATCTTTTAAATCTATATTTAGATTGTCAGCCATTACAGTCTTTACGTATCGGTTAGGCGTATCACCTGAACCTTTCAAGAACTTCTTGTACATATAACGCTGTACATATGGACGTAATTCAACACTAGTTGAATAGTACGTTGGACCATCTGGTATCTCTACCCTGTATGCTCCACCAGAAACTACTTCCATGTTAACTCGCTTACCATTTACTTCAGCTTCACCCATGATAGGTGAGTGAGATATACGTAGACGAGCAAGTGTGCTACTCTGTTTCTTCTGAGTAGTACCTACGTCAGCTATGCCCATTGCTTTAGCCATAGCCGCAAAGTTGTTAGTGTCTATTGTTGTTAATTGTGTCATATTTTATACTCCTTTATTGTGAAAGTCTGATAGTTATATCAGGATACATCCTTCGTGTCAAGCCAGTTATTACCTATTTTTGATTCTAATAGTAGTGGCACATTGAAATCTATACCCCATCTTAGTTTAATTAAGTCTGGTAAGTCTTTATTAGCTTTATGTATAACCTCAATCACCCCTCTCTCTTCCTCTGGGTGAACATCTATGACGATACTATCATGTACGCTGTTGACTACACAAGACTTAAATGCAGTTAATAGCTTATCTATATGTAGTAATGCTAGAGGTACAATGTCTGCTGTAGCAAACGACTGTACAGGATAGTTCTTTATCTGTGTAAAGTGAGACACCCTACCCCTAGCGTTACGCTGTACATCAGGAAAAGAAAACTCTCTGCCTGATGGTGTAGTAATCTTGTGTGTATTCAAAGCCTCTTTAGCCAATCGGGTGTGCCATAGCTTGACCCCTTGGTACTTTTCTGTGAAGTGTTCATAGTATTCCGCTTCTGCTTTTGTTCTTCCGTAACCTGTTGCACCATACAACGGAGCAAATGTGTGCGCCTTTGCATCCTGTCGAGATGTAGGTTGGCCAGCATCACTAATAACTTTGGCGGTATAACTATGCACATCAAATCCTGTAGACACTTCTTCAATTGCAACTCCATCCTGTGATAAATATGCGGCAGCACGAAACTCTAGCTGTGCGAAGTCAGCCTCAAGTATCTTACCACCTTCCCATCTTGATACAAACACCTTTTTAACAGGGAATGTACCGCCTCGTGGCATGTTCTGCATGTTAGGGTCTGCCCCACTGAACCTGCCTGTAGATGTACGATGTTGTAGCAACCGTACATGTAACTTGTTATCTTGTTTAGTGTATGTAGATATACCATCCACGAAGGATGATAGATATGTATCTACAGCAGATAGTCTGCGTACATCAGACAAGAACTTAACGGCATAGTCCATACCTTTAGACTTAGCCGATGCTTCAAGCATGGATAAGTTTGTTTTACTTGTACTAAAGCCGTTAGCACTTGCCCATTTAGCTGATGGTGGTTTGAACTTTAACCCTGCTATCTCATGTAGATTAACCAGATTATACCCAAGACTATTACATGCTTTGCAACCGTTGGGTCTAGCAAAAGGTGTTCCATCTTTCTTTACCTTTCTTACCTGTCCTGTGCCATTACATTCATTACATTGCTCTGCTCTTGTCTTATACACACGCTTTGTACCACTCGCTACAATACTGCGAAAGTCTGCATCGTCCATGTATGGGTCAATAGCACTAGCCCAATACGTCTTATCCATAACTTGTCTGCTATATATTATCCAAGATAATTGTTCTGGGCTGTTTAGATTGATAGGTGAATCACCCATCAGAAAACGTACCTGATTTTGTAGTGAATTGATTAGACTACTTTTCTCCTCAATAAACTCCTGTCTAACTGCTTCTAACATACGAGTATCAACAGCAAATCCACGTTGATAAATACGTGAGAGGCACACGGCTACTTCATTAGTCAGGTTGACAGTGTTCTGTAGCTTGGCATCATCCACAGTATTTAACCTATACCATAGCCTATTAGCAAGCTGTTGTGTAGCATGTAAATCATGTGATAGATACTCAGACAACTCATCATGTGGTATGTCACGTGTTGTGTAACCTTTCTTGAAGTACTCCTTCAAAGTATCTTGCTTCTTAGTATCCAACTCATATCTTTCAGCACATGCTTCCAGAGACAGTGGTTGTTTCTGTCCACGCTGTAACACATACTCAACTAACATGGTGTCAAAGACAGCACCATCATACTTAAAGCCACTCTCCCACAACCAGAGTAAGTCGTGTGCGGCATTGTGCATGATAAGTACAGTAGCTTTGTCTAGCCATTCCTGTACTACAGTATGTCCAAAGTCATCTGCCTCTGCTTCTGCATGGTCAAATGTAACTACGCGTTCCACACCTGTGTCAGATAACATACCTATCATAGTGAGTGAATTGGTAGGCTCAAATGGGTCAAGGTGCATCTTGCCATCACGATGCGTGACTGTATTCTCTACGTCTAATACTAACTTCATCCTTCGTACCTCGCTGTCATATAGTTTAAGTCTACGTTCACCATACCATGCCAACCATTTAGCTTATTCTTAACCACGTTAAGGTGTCTAAGTGGGCTGTCCTCATCCTGTCCTTCAACAGATGGTGACTTGCCAATCAGTATCATAAGGTCAGCTTCTGCTGCCTTACCTGTACGTGAGCCTTGCATCATAGACTGATTAAGCTGTGACCTACCCTCTGCTTCAGCGGATAGCTGTGACATATAGAACACAGCACAATCGTAAGTCTTTGCAATCTGCCTAGCATAGATAGCACAAGCGGCTAGTGCTTGGTCTTCTCTGGCAAAACTACCAGATGCACCAAACTTATCGCCCATGTCAAGTACAAGTACATCAGGCTTGTATGCCTTGCATACTGATTCAACCCAAGCCATGTCACGACCACCTGCTTCTTTAATCTTGATGTTCTTCATCACAGGTGCATACATAGCTTGTGCCTTACTCATGTTATCTCGTACCTCACGAGCAGACATACCTGATGCGGCAGTTAGATACCTTGCACCAACACGGTGTGTAGGCTCTTCGTTACATAAGATAATACAGTTTGCTCCTTGATGTGCGAAGCCGTTAGGTGAGGCAATAAGACTAGCATGAAAGGATGTCTTACCTGTGTTTGGTCTAGCACCTACCTCAATAAGCTGACCGCCACTAACACCCTCTACCTTACGTGTAAGGCTAGGTATATTGAATGTCCACTTGGCTTCTAACTCTGCTTTAGCCATAAGTGTTTCAATGCTGATGTCATCCCACTCAATGTTTAAGTTAGGTATGAAGTCATCTCCATACTTTTCTAGTAAGTCACGTAGATTCTGTAGTGTATTAGCATCACCATTCACCATATCAAATCCTATATTGGCTACGTCTTCACCCACCACCTGTTGAAACAACTTAGATAATACCTCTTGCGATATGTCATTACCCATTGGCTGTTCTCTCTTGATAGCACTAAACAAAGAATTATATGCCTGTTTTTGTGCTGTAGTCAGCGTAGGATTATTAGATAAGAACATAGCCTCTACCTCATCAGGTAGAAGTGTACGATTGTACCTATCCATAGCTGTATCTATTGCTTGTTTAATCTTACGCACGTCCTTGCTGAACAAGCGGTCAGGACATTTAGAACCACGATGGTCATCGTAGAAACCTTTGTCCATAAGACTGCGTACTAAAGATAACTCCATTCTTATACTCCTATGTTGGTTAAGTTTATGATGTCTTCAGGGTTACGATACTTTATATCATCTGTCAAGCGTAGAACACGAACATCATTAACATGTCCACGCATCTCCTTTGCCATTGTTAGTGTCTTTGGTAGTGCGTCAGGGTCAAGTGCTATTATTGCTGTCGAGAACTGCGTAAGAAACACTTGATGAGTTGAAAGGAGAGAAGTACCCATCAAAGCGACCCCGACAAAATTACCTAGTGAACCAACAACACTAGCACTCACGCAGTCCTCAACAACTACAGCGACATTACCATACCCACAGGTAAAAGGCAAGCCACTATTACCATATTTTTTCCACTTAGGCAATTTATTTGACAGGCTTCTACCTGTGCCATCTACAATCTTGCCGTTGTATTTAACTGGAAAAACTACTCTATCTTCTTTTGCATCATACAATATCTCTTCACGTAGATGTATTAAATCCCACTGATGTATAAAGTCTAGTGCTTTCTTGCGGTCTTTGATAGCAACTACATGGTCAGGCATACGAAACTCTATCTCATCTGCCATACGCTCTGCCCCTGTGAATCCTGTACGAATGTCATCTACAGATAACCTCACACGCTTACCACCTTTAGTGCCACAAGAAGCCTTGTAACAATTCCATACAAGACTACCCATGTTATTTGTGACAGTAAATGTTTTAAGACCACCACACTCAGGACAATTTATCCTACGTGTAGTACCATTAGGTATATCTATATCACTTATAATGTTATATATATTATTCATGTATTATATCACTTTCCTTGTCGGCAGTTAAATGCTTTTACCACGTGATTTACGTGCAGTCAAGGCATAATTTGCACTCTCGTAAGTATTTTTCATGTATGGTTTAACAGACTGTGGGTTACTGTGTCCTGTAACCGACATGATTTGTGCCATACCGACACCTGCTTCAACCATTTGTGTTGTTCCTGTCCTGCGTAAGTCCATCAGGCGTAGTTCTTCAGACAGTCCAGCCTCTCGCATGACAAGCCTTGCGGCTTTTGACAGTCTCTGCAAGCTATAAGGATGGTACTCACCCTGTACGGGCTTTATACGAGGAGCAACGTACTGTTGGAAGCCAAAGTCTTCCTGCTGTTGTATCAGCATAGAGTGTAAGTCATCCTCAATAGGTAGAGTTACCTCTGCTCTACGCTTTGACTGCTCAAGATATAGCTTTTTCTCAGGCAAATCTAGGTTATCCCATGTCAATAGCCTCATGTCACCCAATCTCTGACACCATTCGTATGCCATGTGTACAATCAACCCAAGACTTCGCCATTCAAACTGTGAGTAGGCAGTGTCAAGGAATTGACGCACATCATTCTCTGACCATACAACCTTACGTTGAGCAGGTGTTTTACGCTTGACATTAGAGAAAGGATTGACTGTCGCATACTCCATGTCTATTGCATAGCGATACACGATAGATGAGACAGTACATACGTGGTTGGCGAAGCTAATGCCTCGCTCAACCCACTCCTCGTATGCATGTTTAGCTTCCTTACTCGTAAGTTTATCATACTTTATGTCACCAAATTTGTCAGTCATTATGCCTAAGAAATACTTATAGTCTGCCTTAGACTTGTCTCTTAACATACTGAAATCATTAGATGAATAGTACCTGTCAACTAATTGTTTTACTGTCTTCATTGTCTTCTGCGTCCTCTCGTATGTGTTCATCCGCATATTTATTTAGATACTTTTCTACAAAATCAGCAATACCATTACTGTGAAAATGTTTTTTGTAATTGCGTTTTCTAGGCGACCATCTACCTGTAGTCCAGTAATACATGTGTGGTCTATCTGCTCTACTATATACAACTATAAGACTAGCAGACAAATCCACTTCATAATCTATATCATTACTGTCAAGATATTTACAGACAAACTCTAGGCTTTCATTTGTATCCTTGCGAAAGATACGTTCACCTTTTGAGTTTGTCCTTACATACTCCCACTTATGCTCACTCATGCCGCCAACAACTCCTTGAACTGCTTGCTGTCTACCCACTGTGTCACCTTCTCTTCACGTTGCCACATGGATACTGCTCTTGTATCACCGCCAGTGTTACGTAGCTTGAACCCATTACGCTCATCAGCATACGTTGCATAGTTTGTGAACGCAGAGTATAATGCCCAAGCATTTTGACCACGCACACTCGCCTCTTGGTTGTATAACGTAATCATCTTGTCTGCCGTGCGGTCAGACTTGAGAAGAGACTGAAGCATATTCTTAACATCTTGTATAAGAAGTGGCTTATTAGCCCACTGCTGTAAGGTGGCAGACTGTGAGTAGAAGTCTTGCTTGCTACGCTCTAGCTGTGTAATGAACCTGTCAAGGCTGAAGCCACTGGTGTTCTTGCGTCTTACCTTGTCATGCTCACCACGTATCTGTCCATTGGTACAGAAGAAATCAATCGCACCGAACAGAACTGTGTTAGAACACGTACCATCCACACCATGCAGAGCAATGATACGTTGTGCTATCTCTGTCTCATGCTTTTCTGTGGATATCTTAGCTGTTACATTAGGTAACGTCATGTCCATCATAGCCCATCCATTGTGATGTGCATCTTTCCACTTGACTACAGCACCCTCATACTCAGCATCAGTCAGGTGATTAGTGACTGCATCACTCACATCACGAAAGAAATTTCCATGTGATGCACAGTTGAAGTCCTTACCCACGATGGCAATGTACTTACCTGTGTTTCCATCAATGACATACTTCTTGTCATCTACCTTTGTTGGTTCAAAGATTACATCAAAATCTAAATTCTCTGGTATCATATCTAATGGCATATCTATTCTCCTTTCATCCATTGTGGCATATTACGTCCTTTGTTATAACGTGCAAAGCTCATTTTGTCAACCCTGTAAAAGGCACGATAGGCTTCTATCGGGTAGTCTTCGTCTGTCTTACAGTCATCGTGTCCACTAAAGCATTGTGGGTGTGCTGTCACGTCACCATCTGGTAACAGATGCCGTCCTCTGTACAAGGCAATGCTATGCTTACCTGCCCCATGCCACTTGCCATATCGGTGGTGATACTCACCTAGCATGGCTGTGTATAGACTGTAAGCCCATCTGTAGTTGGCACGATTCTCCATTGCCCACAGGGTGCATGGATGCTTCTGATGTACAGGCTTGTACAAAGCATGCTCCTCTGCATACTCTGGTGCATGATGCCATAGGCTAGTGCATAGCATCTGCGCTTCTTCCAACGGCATCTTGACAACGTGTTGGTCACATAGTGACTTGGCTATGGCGTTGACATCTTCTTCTATAATAAATCTATTCATGCTCATTCTCCTGCATAAACTCATTAAGCGTATCTTCATCCGCATCTTGTGTGTAGAATTTATACATCTCATCATATGCAAAACGCAATAGTGTTTTCATATCCCAATCATCCACATATTTCATGCAAGCATTGGCTATCTGGTCATCTGTATATCTATTCATGCTCTCCTCCTCTTCCTCTGCCTAGACCACCAAAATACTGCGGCTTACGCTTGGCTGTTTGAAATACACCGACAGTAATAAACACTCCTGCCAGTAATAGTGTATGTGCTATGGCACTGATGCCAAAGGCAACTATAGAGCCTAGTGACATACTGAATATGATACACCACATCCATGCTAATACTTGCATTATCATATGCCTTGTGTTGATATCAGGCACATTGGACAGCGGATTCTTTGCGTCATCCATAATCATATTGTATAACTTTAGCATTCACATATTCCTTTCTTTAATAACTCTATCACAACTACGTATGCACCACAAGCAAACACAAACATGATAGCAAATCGTAACACGTTGTCCATAAATGGGTCTTGCATCTCATCCTTGTTCATCCAGAATGTTAGTATCTTTTTAATCATTAGGTTTCTCCATCAATACACCATGAGTACCATGATGTGCGTGTAGCTGTTGTATAACTACCCACCCCATAAGTTTGTATGCTTCTATGTCGTAGTGTGATACGTATCTATACACTCTCATCTTCATTCTCCTCCTGTCTGAAAAATTCTAACAAAGTCCAAGCACTTTCATATGCGTGGTCATAACTTCTGTATCCATGCTCCTCTTGTAACTGTTTAGCTAACTGATGTGCTACGTATTCAAGATGTGGTGTGTGGTCTATCGGTAATTCAAGTTGTGTCATCACTTAATTCCTTTCAATATATGTGCTATCACGTCAACTGTAAAGCCATTGCCTAGCATCTTGTATCGTTGCGTGTTGGACACATGGTTGGTGTAATTGTCTGGCAATGTTTGCAATCTCTCGCAC
>Ga0181393_1000343_pt1 | contig 17601 bp, 15 predicted proteins | sample 16SPOviralmetaG_FD_130122 | JGI IMG/M metagenome (GOLD analysis project Ga0181393, IMG submission 130122) | Marine viral communities from the oligotrophic San Pedro Time Series (SPOT) site, San Pedro Channel, CA, USA - 16 SPOT_SRF_2010-10-21 | ecosystem: Environmental > Aquatic > Marine > Strait...
ACAACAAGAGAGACCCGCCTACAGGATAAAACCAATCGACAAAACAGTATAGAGATAGAAACCGACCCTTCGCTCGCTGAGAACTCGGGCTATTTAAACCTCATTACAGAATGGGGACAAAGACAACGATCAGTAATCAACGCAGCACAAAAAGCATACGAATGGGCAATAGAGAATAACATTGCAAAAGAACAAGCAAGATCAGTATTACCAGAGGGATTAACAATGTCTAGACTATACATGAACGGAACATTAAGGTCTTGGCTTCATTACTTTGATACAAGATGCAATGCAGATACGCAAAAGGAACATAGACAAATAGCAACAGCGTCAAGAGACATCATAACTAAACTCATACAGTAAATATAAATAGCATTGTGTAAGGAGAACAACGCAATGAAAATACTATTAACATTAATACTATGCAGTGGAATAGCTGGAGAATGCTTGCCAGGATATGATTGGCCAGTAGAATTTGACAGTTATTACGAATGTCTGCAAGAAGGCAATATACAAGCATATAACAAACTAGCACTCATAGGCCCAGAAGAGGTCAATGAATTTCGTATGTTTGTGAAGTTTAATTGTAGTCCCTCAGAGAGAGTAGATACATGATGAATACATGTAAACTCTGTAATTGTGAATGTCATTGTAATATGCCCTTACATACACCTTCTAACGAACTCGACACAGGAGGCCCTTGTATATGTGAGAAATGTGATTGTACTAACATAGAGGATGGTATTCCTTATGTAGATACAGGGGACTAAGCGGAACAATGGAGAACAATCACTATGGACAGGATAATCATTGTCATACTCATACTCTCATTCTGTACAGTTGCATTGTGTAGTAAAGACCCTCATACTATAATACGAGATATGCGACAATCTACGGAAAAGGTACAATAAAACATTGAGTCGTTGTGTTTAAAGTCTGCGGCCACTCGGCAATTTTCTGAGACACACTGAGATTACCCCATAGAGCATTCACAGCGTACACACAGCGTATGCTCCATCTAGCTGCATATGCAACACATCAAATAACATTCAAGCCAATCAGCATCGCCGAGCATCGCAACAAGCAAGCGGCCTGCAGTCATTCTACCCCTGATACAGTCTAAAAAAAATGAGTATATAACCAAATTAACCCTTGACAAGTTTTGTATATACCTGTATAATGACTCTGAGGGTCAAAAGAATAGCTGTATCTAAATACATCATTATGTGGCATCATCCGTCTTATTACAAACGTCTCGCAGAAATACGCAGAGAGGAAGAGAAAAAAGAAAAGAAAAAGGCCTTGACAAAGGCTGAGTTATCTGATAGGATAGAAAAGCAAACTAAGGAAAGCATCAGCGATTGCTTAGAGTGATTCCTTTCTTTGCATTCTCTATGGCATTCTGAATTAAGGATGTTGTGGCCCACATAGGTTTCTCACCGAAAGTTCTCTCATTAGAGTGTGGGGTGGAAGTTTCAGACACTGCCATAGAGATCATTCATCATACGCAATAGTTGTACGGGCGCCTTATATCAAAGGTGGTGCTGGTAATCTATAAAGTACAGTAGACCTTTGTATATGTCGCAGAGGGTTATTCATCTGAGAGAACGCAAAGACACTGCCCCCCTAAAACTGAGCGTAGTTCATGTACATGTGACCTCTCAAAATTTTGGGATATATTTTTTTACTTGACTTGGTAATGCGAATGTGTTATATTGACAATACAACGTGTGGGTGTATGATCTCGTAGCTCAGTTGGATAGAGCAATAGTCTTCTAAACTATAGGTCGTAGGTTCGAATCCTACCGAGATCGCCACTCGTATTATACTCTACACAATAAGTCGTTCTCGTTTTGTTCTACATATGTTCTAGGTCAGCGAGCGAAAAAGTGTTGTGAATCCTAGCGTTTTTTTCTATTGACAAGGTGGGCGATTTCTGATAGTATATTTGTATATGATAAAAAACTATACAATGAAAAAGTACGCAGTAAGATTAAAAAGATTACAATCACGAATCGATACTGCGAAACAAGTATTATATTCGGATGCAAACGCAAAGAAAACTTTGTTCGATGTAATGCAAGAGATCAATCAACTACCAATGAAGAGAGGAATATATGTCAGATAATTTTGTCGTAGAAGTAAAAACTTATATGAATGATTTGATTACTAAGAATGTATCTAACAAAACTAAACTGTGGGATTTGCCTACTAAGTTAGACATCATAAGAAAGGTCCATAAGAAGTACGGAAACTTCGGAAGTGACATCGCAAAAGCGGAATGGGTCCGAATCAAAGAAAACAATGAGAGGGAAATGATATGAGTTCAGTAGATGATAGAGATATAGATAAGTCATTTGAAAATGAAAGTACAAGAGATACTACACCGATGGTATCTATTTCATTAAAGGACTATGACAAACTCAAAGAGAAATCTAAATATATTACAGACAAAAGTTTAATTGAGTATATTGATAAGATAGAGTTCTTTGTTAAGGAATTAAGAAAACATATAGTAAGGACGGATATATCATAATGTTTATATTTAAAAAAGATACATGGATATTAATCGCATGTTGTTTTGCGTTTATGTTATTAACGGAACCCGTAAGGTCTGAAGAGTGGATAACTAAAAAAGGGAATTGGAAAGTAATACATTCGGAAAAAATATATGTCAATGTTGAAAAGAGAATTGAAACAGGAAAGACATATACTTGTAAAGATGTACCTGATCATTCAGATCAAGTCGGAAAAGCAATTATCCTAGCAATCGCAGGTAGTATGATTGATAGTGAACATGCCATACTAGGGGCGTTTACAGGATTGTTAACAGGAAATGTCACTGTCAAAAAGGTATGTTATGACTCAATTTCATATGAAACATATGTCGAGAGAGAATATTCTCATACATTAATTACTCTTTCTAACGGAAAAATAGAAGTTCAAAAGAGAATACAAGAATAATTTTCGTTATAAATAAGTATATAACAAAGTAAATTTACAAGGATTAACAAGTCATGGCATCGTATTGTGTATCAGGTCAAACTCAAGAGTATCTAGGGTTCGCAGAATATTTAATATATCAAACTCTATTTTCATCTATCAAGGCGACAACGCCTGTACAAACTAAGACAGAAGAAAATTCTAAAGACTACGATTTAATTGTAGGAAGTCATGTGGCATCAATGGCCGCAGATGATGATCTAGATAATACAGATAGTGGTAGAGCATGGTCATGTACTGATAAGTTTGCTCTTGATGGTCTCGCAAATGCTGCCGCTTTAAAATCAGCAGTAGATGCTCGTATTACAAAATGTAATGCATCATGGTCACACACAGTAGATAAAATTGTTTATCGAACATATAGAACAACAAATTATAATACTCAACTATACGGAAGTGCTTGGTTAAAAACTGAAACAGATTCAGTTGTCACTACATCTTACGATAAAGTTATAGGTGCAGGCGATAAAGTAATTCATGTAAGTTGGGATGACACTTCAGATTCAAATTCACACTTTCTAAGAACAATGGCAAGATACGAAGCAATGGACAATGGTGCAGGTGTTGATTGGGATGAAAGAAAAAAAGCATACGCAAGAAATATACTTGCGATTACTTACCCGTCAACTGCTAATGATTACAAACTATGTATTGATAAAATTCTAAACAAAGACGATACTGAGTATGCTGGTCTTTGTACATTTCTAGGAGTATCTGGTATATCATCAGCGACTTGGAAAACTTATGTAGATGCTTACTTGACAGCTATTGCTTAATAGTAAAAATTTTTTATTATGAAATTGTCGGACTTTATTACAACAAAAGATTTTATTGAATGCGTTGAAAGTTATCCTTTCGCAATTCGCAATTTACTTACCGAAGCAAAACAATACCACATCACACGACACTCTGGTCAAAGAGTAAATTATCAAATCGATCTTGAATTAACCACAATGGAAAACGTAGGCACCATTCATACTTCAAATGTAAATGCACCTATGACAGATTGGAAGATGCATGAGAAACACGAAACTTTCAAATGGATTAGTGATCGTGCTTGTGAGATTGCAAAAGGTCTATCTCAAAAGATGGCAAGAGTAGAATTTAGAACATTAGATTGTTGGGGTGTATATTACAGACACAATGATTGGACTAAACGACATTCACATTGGCCATGCATTTTTGCGTTTGCTTATTATTTAAAGGTACCAGAAAAACCAGCACCGATTATTTTTCCTACAGCTAATTATGAATACAATCCTAAAGTTGGCGATCTAGTTTTGTTTCCTGGTCAGATACAACATGAAGTTAAACCTGTCGAGGGTGAAAGAATTATGATCTCTGGCAACTTGGTAGTGGACTATGATACAAGGTTGTAAAGTTCCTAGCACCTCACTTGTTATAGAGGCCGCAGGTAATCTAACTTTATGTTGTCATGCATATCCTCACACAACAGGACACATTAGTAAAGTAAATAGTTTAGAAGATTTTTTTAATTCAAGTGTCATGGATTATTATAGAGACGAATTGGCAAATGGAAATATCAAAACTTTAAATCCTTGCAACACATGTTATAAAAAAAACAAAGAAGGGTTTACTACTTTTCGAAATAGAATAGAAGACTATTATAAATTTCCTAGAGAAGAGTTAGATAAGAAAGCAAGACAAGTAGGAATGAATGTTCCTATAAGATATTTAGAATATACCTTATCTAATATTTGTAATCAAACGTGTGCGATGTGTAGTAGTAATTGTAGTCATGCATGGATAGAGTTAGATAAAAAATTTGGTCGCCCTGTTCGTCCTCTTTCAAAACTCGATCAAGAGTCTATTGAAAAAATAGAAAAAATTTTATACGGATTAGATTATGTAAATCTAAAAGGTGGAGAACCTTTTGCTGATATACGAAACCTTAGAATACTTAAAAAACTAATTGAAGTAAATCCTAAATGTAATATTGAGATTGTCACTAACATGCAAAGTATAACACCTGAGACAATGTTAATACTGAAACAACTTCCAAACATAAAACTATTTGCAAGTGTCGATGGTGTAGGTAAAGTCTATGATTGGATACGAGGAGGCAACTTTGAAAAGACAGTTAGTAATATGGAAAACTTTTATAATGAAACAGGAAACACAATTCAAATAGGAACAACGATTAGTTTATATAACTTTTATAGTTTAGAACCAATACAAGAATACTTTGAAAACAAACCTTACATTCATAACATTACATTTGATAACTGGGTAGAGGGTCCCTCATATTGTTCAGCATTATGTTTACCTGAAGATATGTTTAATAAAAGATTAGAAGAATTAAAACAAAGAATTAACATTGTTCCTATAACATGGAAATCAACAGAAAGAGATATGAAACAATACTCTTTAGAAGAAACAGAAAAGATGAATGAGCACAGAGGATTTAATTTGTTTGATTACGTGCCAGAATTAAAGGAGTGGTATAAATAATATTATGAATTATCACATGGGACTAGACGGATTTATATGGTTCATCGGTGTTGTAGAGAATAGAAACGACCCATCACAAATGGGAAGAGTACAAGTTAGATGTGTATCGTTTCATACAGACAACAAGAATGATCTACCAACTGAGGATTTACCTTGGGCAACTACCATGTTGCCAACTACAGCCTCGGCCAATTCTGGCCTAGGTTCTAATCCTTTTTTAGCTGAAGGAACATGGGTACTTGGATTTTTCTTAGATGCCAAGACCAAACAACAGCCTGTAATACTTGGAACACTACCAGGCAAACCCTCATCGTTAGGAGAAACTGCAAAAGGATTTAACGACCCGAATACAAGACCTGCACCAGAAATAGGTGTAAGTGTTTATCCTAAAGTTGCAGGCGAACCTGATATTGATAAACTTGCTCGTGGTACAAACACAATTGATAAAACAACTGATCTGACAAAGGATGTTAACATTGCAAATTCAACGACAACTTGGAGTGAACCCGATAGTGCCTATAAGACGACCTATCCTTACAACAGAGTATTTAAAACAGAGACAGGTCATGTCAAAGAATACGATGACACAGAGGGTGAGGAAAGAATACATGAATACCATAAGGCTGGAACATTCTACGAAATCGATAAAGACGGAAATAGAACCACTAGGATTGTTAAAGATAATTATGAGATTATTGCTGGTGCCAATTATGTTAATGTCAAAGGCGATGTTAATCTTACTGTTGATTCCAATTGCAATACATATGTCAAAGGAGATTGGAACATACAAGTCGATGGCAACAAGATCGAAAACATCAAAGGAACATCAACAGAAACAGTAGATGGTGTCGCAACTAAAACATTCAAAGGTACTGGTTCTGAAGTGACTGCAAAAAATTCATCTGGCACAGATATTAAACTCACAGGTCACACACATACTGACCCAGCTGGAGTTGCTGGAAGTGAAACATCTACACCTAATTAGTAAAATATATCCTACTATCCGTATAAATAAATGATAGTAGGAGTTTTCAATGGCACATGCAAGTACAGTCGGTGGCAAAATAGGCACAGACGCACAACAACAAAATGAATCTAATAGATCAACTAGACAATATAGTGATCTAGATTTGTTCTTTGGGAAGAACGCAATCGGATTTGATGTCAATAAAGTGACTGATATTCAAGCAGTTAAGAGATCAGTTCGTAATCTTGTTTTACTTAATCAATTTGAAAAACCTTTTCAACCTCAGATTTATGCTGGAGTTAGAGAAATGTTATTTGAAAACATGACACAAATCACAGCGATTGTTATCGCTAGAAAGATTGAAGATGTCATTAATAACTTCGAACCAAGAGTTAGATTAAACTCTGTAAAGTGTTATCCTAATTACGATAACAATGCTTATGATGTCACTGTGGGATTTTATGTAGTAAACGCACCAACTGAATTAGTTGAGTTGGATGTAATGTTAGAAAGATTAAGATAGATGGCAACAACTGTAAATAAAAAAAGACTTAGAGTCACAGAATTAGACTTTGCAGAGATCAAAGAAAATTTAAAACTATTTTTAAAAGCGCAAGAAGAATTTAAAGACTATGACTTTGATGGTTCAGGTATGAACATCTTGTTAGATACTCTTGCTTACAATACACACTATCTAGGATACAACGCTAATATGTTAGCGAATGAAATGTTTTTAGACAGTGCATCATTAAGATCATCTATTGTATCACACGCAAAACAATTAGGATACGAAGTACAATCAGCAAGAGCACCAAAAGCAACATTAAGTATTTCAGTTAAAACAAGCGCAGCCACAATCACAATGTCTGCTGGAACAAAATTCTCAACTACACTAGATGGTGACACATATAACTTTGTCACTACATCTGATATTACAAAACCTAAGTTTGGTAATTCAGTTAACTTTGATTCAATAGATGTTTACGAAGGTACATTTGTTGAAACAAGATATACAGCTGACACATCTGATTTAGAACAAAGATTTATTTTAAGAGATAACAGAGCAGACACTTCTACACTTACAGTTAAAGTAATTAATTCTGCTACTGATAGCACAACTACAACTTATACAAAAGCAACAGACATAACTCAACTAGCAAACAACTCTAGTGTTTACTTTTTACAAGAAGTCGAAGGTGGAAAATTTGAAGTTTACTTTGGCGATGGTGTTGTTTCTAAAGCAATTGAAGACGGAAACATTGTTTCATTATCTTATGTTGTGACTAACAAGTCAGAAGCGAATGGGGCTAGTAGTTTTACAGCACCAAGTTCAATTGGTGGACAAACAGATATTACACTTACAACAATTCTAAGAGCAACAGGTGGTGCAGAACCAGAGTCATTAAAATCAATTAAATTAAACGCACCATTAAATTATGCAGCTCAAGGAAGAGCAGTGACAACATCTGATTACGAAACTTATGTTAGACAACTTTTCGCAAACACACAAGCAGTTTCAGTCTTTGGTGGAGAAGATGGTTCATACGACCCATCAACAGGTGTATCATCAACACCAGAATATGGTAAAGTTTTTATCTCAGTAAAATCAACAACAGGTGCAAACTTAACTTCTACTCAGAAAACACAGTTAGTAAATGATTTAAAAAAATATACTATTGCATCTATCACACCTGAGATCGTTGACCCCGAGACTACATTTATTAGATTAGACTCTAAAGTTAAATTTGATTCAAGTGCAACAACAGATAGTGCAGACGCAATCGTGACCGATGTCACAACTGCATTAACAAATTATAATACAGAAACACTACAAACATTTAATTCACAATATAGAGCTTCAGCAGTTTCTAGAATTATTGATGAAGCAAACAATTCAATTTTAAACAATACGACAAGTGTAAAACTATCTAAGTTCTTTACACCGTCAGTTGGTTCTACAACATCTTATAACCTATCATTTAACAATGCATTACTAAACCCAGAGAGTGGTTATCTTGCAGCCACTGGTGGTATCATTACATCATCTGCTTTCAAAGTTGGAACAGATACAACATCGGAGTTCTTTTTTGATGATGATGGTCAAGGTAATTTAAGAAGATATTCTTTAGTAGGAACAACAAGATCATATGCCGACTCACAAGCAGGGTCAGTTGATTATAGTTCTGGTGTAATTAAAATTAATAACATTAATATTACTGCAATATCAAATGTTGATGATGCAACTTCCACACAAATTAGATTAATAGTGACACCAAACTCTAATGACATTGTGCCTGTTAGAAACCAAATACTAGAATTAGATTTAACAAACACAACAATTTCTGCCACAGCAGATACGGAAGCTTCGTCTGGTAGTGCGATCTCTACTTCAGGTAGTGGGTCAACATCAACAACAACTGTATCGACTTCTGGTGGTAGTTCAAGCTACTAGAAACGATGAAAGATACACCGACTTTAAAAAATAAACTCTCGCCTCTTATCAAAGGTCAACTTGCTGATTTTCTTCAGTCAGATCATGATGTCTATGCTTCTTTCGTTAGAGATTTCTATAAGTTTCTAGAGAGTGCTAAGATTACATATAAGGCAACAACAAATTATTTACTTCAAGAACCAGAAACTAAAGCATATGTTCTTTCAGAGAATGGAGTTTTAGGAGCACCAGAAGATAGATTGGTGTTAGAAGATTCTGTTGAGTTCTCAACAGGTGAAATAGTTAAAGGTCAAACATCAGGTGCAGAGGCAACTGTAGTTGTTGAAGACGTTAGAGGTTCAGCATTATATATTTCTGCAAACCAAAGATTTGAAATTGGTGAAACAATTAAAGGATTAACCTCTGGTGCAGAATCAGAATTAGTCACATACAAAGCAAACCCTGTACAGAATGTGCAACAACTTTTAGACTATGGTGATATTGATAATACAATACTTCAATACTTTGATCAGTTTAGAGAAGCATTTTTAAAAGTTATTCCAAATACTTTAGCATCTGAAGTATCTAAAAGAAAATTAATTAAATCAATTAAAGATTTGTATTCAGCAAAAGGAACGTCTGAAGGTCACAAAATCTTTATGCGTTTATTATTAAATGAAAGTGCTAACATATTCTATCCAAATGAAAATATGTTAAAAGTTTCAAATGGTAATTGGAAACAAAAAGATAGAATTAGATGTGTATCAGATGGTCTTGGTGCATCTTCAGAAATACTTAATCAAGTTATTACAGGATTAACTTCTGGTGCAACAGCTGTTGTTGATGCAACTGCAACATTTCAACAAGGAACAGATTCAGTTTCAGAATTAGAATTAGAAAATGTTAATGGTACATTTCAAAGTGGTGAACAAATTGAAGCAACATCAAACGATACAGATACTAAAATTACATTTACAATTAAGTCAGCGATTACAGGAACAAGTTTAGATAACGATGGTATTCTTCATTCACTTTCAGAGGCATTAGTTATTGACGCTGACAAAGGTAATAGTTTTGCCGATGTATTAGTTGATACAATTAAAGAAGGTTCAGTAAGTTCAGTTCATATTGAAACAGGTGGTAATGCATATGAAGTAGGTGACGCTGTAAACTTTACTGGTGGAACAGGTATAACTGCTGCCGCTGGATTTATATCTGCTGTCGGTGGTGCATTCTTACTTGAAGACGGAACAGGTAATATACAAAGAGAAGTTGGAACAGTAAACACTGAAGTATCTTTTAATGTTGCAATAGAAAAAAGAGATTTATCAGATGGGCCATACTTTGTTTATGGTACTGCTGAATACGGACAACTTGGTGCAGGTAAAGAAGGTTATTTCTATCCATTATATTTAACAGCCGCAGGTGCAGGTGGAACAAGTAATTCACATACACATACATTTTCAGAATACCCAGATGTTGTTTTCCATATGCCAGCAGGCAATATGAATCATGCTGTTTCTGATTTACCTACTAACAATACAAACACTGCATGGCCACCTAAGTCTGAAGATAATATTATATTAGATAGAACAGACTCTTCTGGTTCAGATGCTGGGGATAAAATTCAAACTAACGAAGTACAACTTTCACTTGATGCTAATGTAAGTGATAGTGATGTTCTTATATTAGAGAGAGGAACATTCTCAACAGAAACAGAAGCAACTTCTATCAATAGAGTTTTCTTAACAAGTAAAGGTCAAGGATATACTTCTCTTCCTACAATATCTATTGACAGTGAAGACGGTACTGGTGGTAAAATTATTGCATTAACAAATAACATTGGTGCAGTTGGTTCACTTAAAGTTAATGATAGTGGATTAAATTATGCTGCAAATAATTTACCAGATGCTAGATTTAGAGCTCACTTTATATTAAAAGATATTACAGGTTCATTTGCCGCAGCTAATACTTTAACAACACACACAGGTACAGTAAAAGGTTGGAATGCTGATACACAACAATTAGATGTCACATTCGAAGACATTAAAAGAATTGACATGGAGTTGTCAACAGATTTTAGTTTACCATTTATCTTAGAAGATCAAGATAGTGCAAACAACGAAAACAATATCTTAATGGAAGATATACAATTAATTGATACAACAGTTAATGATAATATTATTTTAGACGGAACAAGCATAACATCAGCTCCTACAAGATTTGTACAAACAGATGTAAAAGTAAAACAAGAATCTGTAGGTGTATATAAATTTATTGTTGATAGTGTAGTACAAAAAGAATTAGTTTTAAATCAAGGATTTACTTACAAGTTTGATTTATCAGACTCATCTTTATATAGTGAAGTCGCAACAGAAAATCATCCATTCCTTTTTAGTTTAACAAGTGATGGTACACACAATAGCGGAACAGAATATACTAGTGGTGTGACCAAGTCACCGATTACAATCGCAACAGGAACAGATGGTGCATTCATTCAAATTGTAATTCCTTTAAACTCGCCAACACTATTTTATTATAATAAAAATTTTGAAGGTGCAGGTGGTAGAATAAAAACTGTAAAAGTACCAGATACAATTAATGATGAAAACGGAACAATACTATTAAACGGTACAGGTGTTAACAAATTTAAATTGTTAATTGAACCTGTTGGTACAGAAAACCCATTACTAGGTATTGCGCTTGAAGATAACTCTGGTACTATGATTTTAGAATCATCTAACTTATCAGTTATACAAGACGAAGGTGTAAAACTTGTTATCGATGGTTTGATTGATGACTCAACAGCATTTATATTAAATGAATCATCTGGCGAACCAATGAAGACTGAAGATCATGGTAATTTAATATTAACAGAAGCAGGTGATACTTTAGTTTTTGAAACAGACGAAACAACAGGTGGTGATAAAATTGTTCTAGACGGAACAGACGCAAGTTCAAATAATGCTGGAGACAGTTTAATATTTGAAGATAGAATTGACTTTTCTAATAATGATGTTGTAATAACAGACTCTAGTGGAGCATCAGGTACAATTATTCTAGCAGATATTGCTAGAGGTTCTGTATCAGCAGGTGTCACACAAAGAACAGAGGGTTCATACCTAAACATTAAATCGTTGATTGACGAAGACTTAATTCGTATTCAAGACTCTTACTACTACCAACAATTCTCATACGAAGTACAAGTCGGTCAATCAACAGCATCATACTTAAATGAATTAAAGAAAGCAGTTCACCCTGCTGGATTTGCACCATTTGGTAAAGTTAGTATTGCAACATTCTTAACAGCTGCAGTTTCAACAACTGGTAGTACAATGAAGTCTCAACCTGATAGTGTATCATCATTCTCACCAATACTTGCATCTACATTAGAATTAGTATTTGATGAAAAGTTTTCTCGAAGACATTCAGTTCCAAAACCAGATGCTAGAATTAGTTCTAAAGACGAAGCAATTGTATTAAATGGTACGGCAACTTCAGCAACTTTATTAGATGGCACAGATGGTTCATCTACAGACGCAGGTGACAATGTATTATTAGAAACAGGTAGTAATGTTCTTAATGAAACAGAGCAAAACTCAGCTGAGAGTATTTTATTTGAAGACGGAACATTTACAAACATAGGTGGACTTGGTGGTAAACTTATGAGTGAAGATGCACACGCACCAGGCAATACAGAATTAGTATTTGTACCAAACTATAAAGTTGTAATACAATCACAAGCGAGGGCAAGATAATGGCAACTAAAAACTTTTTATTATATCTTGCAAATACAGGATTTAAAAACCCAGATGCTAATGGTATACAATTAGAAGACAATACAAGAGGAACAATTGTTCTTGATGGCCTTGATCCGTTTCCAGCGAATGTATTTTTTGTACAAGAAACTAATGGAGATAATATTTTATTAGAAGATAATGTATCGCCAGAAACAAATAGATTATTACACGAAACTTCTATTGTCACATTTAGATCAGATCAAGTAGAAGGTGTAGGTGAAAAACTTTTACAAGATGACCCTACAAACGCAGACATCATTCCAATATCAGAATATACTAATATTCCTTTTTTCGAAGTTAGAAGAGAAGCAAAAATTATTAATGAACAACCATCTGAATTATTAGAGAATAATAAACTAACACCTAAACTTATTGCAGAAAGAGACGGAGTGACTCCTTTACAAACAGAGGATGGCGTATTCATAAGACAAGAAGATGCTACACACAATTCAGCAGACGACCCTTTTAGAAGTTTGAAAACAGGGGCAGGTGATATTGATTCTGGTGGAGTTCATGAAGACGGAATATTACTAGAACAAGATGATGGGTTTATTACAATAGATGCTACAACTTCAGACGGTGAAGATGCAAATAGTTTTGTATTATCTGAAGACTCATTTAGATTTATTAGAGAAGATAGAGGAGTAATTGTACAAGAATCTTTTGACCCATCTTCTCGTATTGTTCATGTATTAATGGAAGGCGATACAACTACAATAACTAAACTTAGATTAGAAGACTCAGATGACCCAGAACCAATTGATGGTATACTTTTAGAGAGTTCATTACCAGGGGTACCATTCTATGTAAGAACAGAGGCAGATGAAAGAGTTATTAATGAACAAGATTTTAAAGATGTTGCAGCTAGAACAGATTTATTATTATCAGAGGAAACACATACAGTAGGAAACAGAGGTCAAATCCCTGTTGTAAATTACGGTATCAGTGTAAGTCAAGATAGACCATTAGGTCTAATAAAGAAAGGAAGTCAACCAATCGTACAAAGTGCTTATATTTCCCTATCCTCATCATAAGGAAGTGTATAAATATTTGTATAAATAAGTACTAAAGGAATAAAATTACAATGACAGCTATTATTACAGAAAAATTTAGACAACACAACGCAGAGCAATTCTTCGAATCATTCTCTGAAGCGTCTAATACAACTTATTATCTCTTTATCGGTAAGTCTTTACCATACACAACAGGAACAACAGGGGGTAGCGATAGTTCCCCACCAACACCAGCAGACAGTGTTTCTGGTGAGTTCTATAATTGGGATGCAATGTTAGCTGCCAAAAAGATTGCAACAACAGATGTATCATTTGCTCTGTCAAGAGTTAACTTTGCAAACGCAACAATTTACGATATGTACGATGATACAATTTCATCATCGAATACTACAACATCTGGTGCATCAAGTTTATATGCTGGTAATTTTTATTTCATTACATCTACAAACAATGTATATAAAGTTTTAGATAATAATAATGGTGTTGCATATTCAGGTTCTGAACCATCGAATACAGGAACATCACCTTTCGCATCTGGTGGATACATTTTAAAATATATGTACAATGTGACTGCTTCAGAAGCAACAAAATTTTTAACAACAGATTATATGCCTGTATCTACTGACACAACAGTTAGTGCAGCTGCAACAGACGGAAAGATTGAGTCTCTTGTAGTCACAGCAGGTTCAGGTTATACTAACGGAACATACTACGCACCAATCTTTGGTGACGGAACAAGTCAAGGAACATCTTCAGGCGCAATAGCTAGACTTACAATATCAGGTGGGGCGATTGCATCATTTGGTTTAACTGCTGGAACAGATACAACAATTCACGCAGGTGGTGCCGCATACACATTCGGTAATATAAGTTTATCAAATGTATTTTCAGACGCAGCTTTATCATCAAGTGCTTCTGTTGGTTCTGGTACAGGTGGAGCAGTAAGAGTTGTTATCTCGCCAAAAGGTGGACATGGTAAAGATGCAGTAAAAGAATTAGGTGGTCACTTCGTGATTACTAACACAACACTCGCACAAGCAGAAGGCGATGACTTAACAGTCGCAAACGATTTTAGACAAGTTGGTATTGTCACTGACCCATACAACTATGGTACAACAACAGTTGCAAGTTCAAGCACAGCAAGAATGACTTATGTAGTTAAGATGAGTTCATCATCAGGTACTTTTGATGTTGATGAAGAAATTACACAAGCAACAACTGGCGCAGTTGGTAGAGTTGTAGAATGGGACAGTTCTAGAAGTTTATTATATTATTCGCAAGAAAGATTTAGTACATACGGTACAGCCGCAACAACACAATCTTACACAGCGTTTAGTGGAACAAATACAATAACAGGTTCAACATCTAGCGCAACAGGAACACCATCTTCAACTTCAAGTGAAACAGTCACACTTGCAGGTGGGAATACTGTAGTATTTACAAGTGGATACGCAAACCCAGAGTTGCAACCAGATAGTGGAAATATAGTTTACATTGAAAATAGAAAACCCATTCAAAGGGTATCAGATCAAACGGAAGACATAAAGATCATTATTGAGTTTTAGGGAATAATATGGCACAAAAAACAGACTTAAATGTTGCACCATATTACGATGATTTTAAAGAAGATAAAAATTTTCATCGTGTATTGTTTAGACCTGGATTCGCAGTTCAGGCTCGAGAGTTAACGCAACTTCAATCTATACTTCAAAACCAAATGGAACGATTTGGTAGTCATGTATTTCAAGAAGGTACAAATGTTATACCTGGTGGAATTAGTGTTAACAATCAATATGCAAGTGTTCAATTATCAACAGCATTTGCTGGGGAAACAATTGACATAACACAATTTTATGATGCATTAAACCCTGTGACAATCGTAGGTGCGACTTCAGGTGTAAGAGCAAAAGTAGTAGGATATAAAGCTGCAACTGCAACTACACAACCTTTGTTGTATGTACAATATGTATCTTCTGGTTCAGATTTAGAAACATCAACTTTTAATAACAGCGAAAATATTTTTGCAGACAAACAAATTACTCACACTACTGTATATGCAGCCAATGCTCAATCAGCAACAACTCATACAAGTGCAAATCAAACAGGAACAGCAGTCACTGCTGGAAATGGTGTTTATTATATTAGAGGAACCTTTGTTCAAATGTCTGAACAAACAGTTGTACTATCAGACACTTCAGAAACAGCATCAGCAAGAATTGGATTTACTCTTAACGAAACTTTAGTGACACCAGAAGTTGATGAGTCACTAACAGACAATGCAACGGGTTCATCAAACTTTGCAGCCAAAGGTGCTCACAGATTAAAAATAGAATTAGTATTAACATCGTTAGACGTAAGTTCAACAGACGATGATGAATTTGTTGAAATTGCTAGAGTCTCAAATGGTGTTATAGAAGCAAATGCTAGACCAACAGAGTATTCTGTTTTAGGTGATACACTTGCAAGAAGAACATTTGACGAGTCTGGTGATTACACTGTAAGACCTTTCCAACTAGATATGAGAGAAGGTTTAACAAACAGACATAAAGATGTAGATTTTAGAGGAGTATATTCAACAGGCGATACTACAAAGGATGGTAATACTGCAAGTACAGATAAACTCGCATTAGCAATATCACCAGGTAAAGCATATGTTAAAGGATATGAAATTGAAAAGTCTGGTGTCACATTTAAAGACATAGACAAAGCAAGAGATTTCGAAACTATAAATGCAGGTTCAGTAAATACTGAATTAGGAAACTTTGTAAAAATAACAAATCTATTTGGTCAACCAGATGTGACTTCTATCTCTGGTGAAACTACACCATATAAAACAATTCAATTACATGATGATGTTATATCTACAAGAGGTACAGCATCAGGCACACAAATTGGTGTTGCAAGATCAAGAACAATAGAATATAATTCTGGTACTGCTGGAAATACAGATGCAGTTTATAATCTATATCTTTTTGATATTAGACCATTTACTTATTTAACATTAAGCGATATACCTTCAGCAACATTAATATCCAATCATGCAAATGGTGGGGTACAAATTAAAGGTGTGACATCTGGTGCAACAGGATTCGTATTTGGCTCTTTAACTTCAGGCACACAGGTTGTATTAACAAATGTATCTGGTACTTTTGTAGCAGGTGAAAAAGTAACAGCTTCTGATAGTGCAGAGACAGATCAGATTGTAGAAAATTCATCTAACGCAGATTTAACAATTGCAAGTACTATCACTCATCAATTTAATGAAACAAGATCAGTGTTTATGGATGATGACGATAGTGGTCAAGACTTTACAGCAGACATTGTTTTAGAAAGAACAACAACTGGTACAGATGGTCAACTTGTAATGGACGGAACAGATGCTGGTTCAACAGATGTAAATGATAACATTGTTCTTGAAGAAGATAATTCAACAACACTTGCTTTAGAATCTGAACAAGTTGGTAAATTAGTTAGTGCAGAAAAGAACATTGCAATATACAGATTATCTAAAAGAATTATTAAAACATTATTAACTACAACTAATAACGGTGCGTCTGATACGCAACTTACAATTAGAAAACAATTTATAGGAACAACAAATAGTGCAGGTGCAGTATCATTTACTGCTGGTGCAAACGAAACATTTTTATCTTTTACAGATAAAGATTATACTGTATCAGTTTTAACTGCTGGAACAGGATCAGCCGCTCAAGGTGACATTATTGATATTGATGGTAAGATTAGTGGAACAGGTTCTTCAACAATTACAATTACAGATAATACAAAATTTGGAAATGCAGCTAAAGTTAAATTAACTGCAACAATATTAAAAACAAATATTACACAAAGAATTAAAACAACAAATTTATCAAAACAAGTAAAAGTTTCAGGTGGAACAACAGGTGCGTTTGGAAC
>Ga0181393_1000344_pt1 | contig 17595 bp, 9 predicted proteins | sample 16SPOviralmetaG_FD_130122 | JGI IMG/M metagenome (GOLD analysis project Ga0181393, IMG submission 130122) | Marine viral communities from the oligotrophic San Pedro Time Series (SPOT) site, San Pedro Channel, CA, USA - 16 SPOT_SRF_2010-10-21 | ecosystem: Environmental > Aquatic > Marine > Strait...
ACCTGTATTACCTACGGGACCTTGAGGTCCTGGACCACCTGTTGGACCTACTGCACCTCCTGGACCTGTATTACCTACGGGACCTTGAGGTCCTGGACCACCTTGAGGTCCTGGATTACCTGTTGGACCTACCGCACCTCCTGGACCTGTATTACCTACGGGACCTTGAGGTCCTGGACCACCTGTTGGACCTACCGCACCTCCTGGACCTGTATTACCTACTGGACCTTGAGGTCCTGGACCCCCTGTTGGACCTACCGCACCTCCTGGACCTGTATTACCTACTGGACCTTGAGGTCCTGGACCACCTGTTGGACCTACCGCACCTCCTGGACCTGTTGGACCTGCAGAGCCTGCCGGACCGGGACCACCTGTTGGACCTGCGGGACCGTTAGGGCCTGGACCTCCTGTATTACCTGTTGGACCTGCTGCACCTGCTGGACCGGGACCACCTGTTGGACCTGCAGAGCCTGCTGGACCTGGACTTCCTGTTGGACCTATTCCACCTGCTGGACCTGGTGTTGTTCCTGCTGGACCTGCTGGACCTGGACTTCCTGTTGGACCTGCGCCACCTGTTGGACCTGGTGTTGTTCCTGCTGGACCTGCTGGACCATTTGGACCTGCTGGACCTATTCCACCTGTTGGACCTGCTGCACCTGCTGGACCTGCTGGACCGTTTGGACCTACAGAGCCTGTGTTACCTGTTGGCCCTGCCGGACCTGCTGGACCTACTGGACCATTTGGACCTTGAGCACCTGTTGGACCTACTGAGCCTCCTGGTCCTTGTGGACCCGTATTGCCTGCTGCACCTCCTGGACCTGCTGGACCTGCTGGACCTCCTTGACCTTGTGGGCCTACAGAACCTGTGTTACCTGTTGGACCTGCTGGACCTGCTGGACCTCCCTGACCTTGTGGACCTGTATTTCCTGTTGTACCTGTTGGGCCTGCAGGACCTGCTGGACCTCCCTGACCTTGTGGACCTGTATTACCTGCTGTACCTGTTGGACCTGCTGGACCTACTGGACCTACTGGACCTGCCGGACCTCCCTGACCTTGTGGACCTGTATTACCTGCTGGACCTACTGGACCTACTGGACCTGCCGGACCTCCCTGACCTTGTGGACCTGTATTTCCTGTTGTACCTGTTGGACCTGCTGGACCTGCCGGACCTCCCTGACCTTGTGGACCTGTATTTCCTGTTGTACCTGTTGGGCCTTGAGCACCTGCTGGACCTCCCTGACCTTGTGGACCTGTATTTCCTGTTGTACCTGTTGGGCCTTGAGCACCTGCTGGACCTCCCTGACCTTGTGGACCTGTTACACCTGTTGGGCCTTGTGGACCTGCGGGACCTCCTTGACCTTGTGGACCTGTTGTACCTGTTGGACCTTGAGCACCTGCTGGACCCGTTGCTCCTATACTACCTGTTGGACCTGCACCACCTGTTGGACCTGTATCACCTCTTTCTCCCTTATTAAAAGTTTGTTCTTTTATAAAGGTTGTTTCAACACCTAACGAATTTTTTACTACAATAGTAAAGATAAGCTTACCTGTAATTCCTGATAAAGCTGTTATTCCGTGGTACTGAACAGCATTACTAGTTATACTAGGAGCTGTAGTATTAGCTGTCACTCCTGTAGCTGCTACTGCTGTTACTCTAAAAGAGGAATTTGCGTATGGCGAAGAATTATCATAAGTTAAAGAAGTACTTCCCTGCACGACCGTAATTGTAGTGCTTGTATTAGTAAAATCTAAAGCATTGCTTGCATTTACTGGAACAGTAGCATTATCATTTGTTAATGAAATAGTTACTCCATCAACTGCTCCGTCTGAAATTCCTTCAACTCCTCCAGTGCTTGCACTCGCATAATCAGCGGTACCCACTGTTGCGGCAACAAACTGAGAGCCCACAGCGTATGTTACACCGCTAGTTCCTGCAGTCGTATTCCAAGCTGCTTGATTTAATCCTCCGAGATCTATTATATTATAAGTTTTATTTACAACAAAACTTCCCGATAGTACATTATTGCTAGGCTCATAATTAGAGAAAACTATCTTTTGTTGTGTCTGTGTAGTTTGAGTACCTCTAAGAACTTCATAGCGTAGCCAGTAATAACGACGTGTCTGTCCTTCATCTATTACAGAATCTATATATGTATTTGCTGTAGTACTTCCAATATGTGTTGCATTTGCTATATCATTAATAGGGTTTCCACTACCGTCTTTACCAGACTTCCAAATTTGTACAGTATAGTTTGCAGAATTAAAGTTATCAGAGTTTTGCCAATTTAACTCAATACCTCCTCTGTCATTTTGAGTAGCAGTAATGGTATTAGCTTTAACAGGTAAAGGTACTGCCATAGGTGCTCCACCCCCTGCTCCGGGAGATGCAACTACTTGGGCTGGTTTTGCTGAAATTAAGTAACCTTCATCAGTATGTTCTTCTGCTGTTACTTGAACTAAACAATTTTCATTAAAGTTTAGGTTTGATATTCTAAACATTTTTTGATACCAGCCAAACCTACTTTGATTTACTCGTACTACATCTCCAGCTCTTAGTAGCACGCCTCTTGGAGCCATAGTAAAATTAATTTTTAAGCCATGCCGAGAAGAGTCTAAATACTGTTTTGCATTTATTCTTGCATTAAAGTAGTTAGTAACATAAGGACTTCGTACACTACCTTTTTTAGGAACCATTCTATCTTCTTTTAAGTAGGTAGAGTTAAACATCATTACAGAACGACCTTCAAATCTATTTTGAGGATCGTTTATTGAAACATCTAATTGATTAAAAGTGCCTTTCTGTCCTGCATCTTCAACAGTAATTGCTCCAATAATATCTTCTTCTTCTACTAATTCAACGGTGTAAGATTCTCCATCTATTGTAACAGTAGAGGCTATTTGTGCTTCTCTTTTTACATCCAAAGAATATCTACCATCGGAGTACCTTAATATACCATTAAAATGATTAAGCATACTATTGATATTAGAGAATACCGACTTAGAAGTATCTAATACAACATTAGTTTGATGACGAGTAACATGTCTTTGATTCTGTGAGTCCCAACCGAGGTATCTCCAGTACTTAATATCATCTGCATCATATAGACTATATCCAGAAGTGCACCCTGTTGTTGAATAAAGTTTAACTAGAGGATCTCCATCAGATGTATATCTATCGCCATAAACAACGGAGGCGGGAGAACCTATAAGAAACCGATTAATATCTAGTGCTAAAGTGCCCGATACAACACCTGTTAAAGATAGAGAAGCTGTAACATTAGTACTAGCATTATAAGTAACTAAACCTGCTGCTCCTGTATGTGTATGAAGTTTCCCATCTTTATAGTAATTCTCTCCTGCATAAAAATATTTCCAATCTTCGTGACGATGTGCAAGTTTACCTTTAACTTCGTTAAACTCTACAGAATAGCGTGTATCGTTTCCATCCCCATTAGGCCTAGGAATAGTTATGGCTGAAGATACGCTTTTTACTTTTCCTTGCCAAAGAGTTTTTCCTGAGCCATTTGTAAGCTTATACTCAGAGTTTATAGTAGGAGCTGTTTTAGCTAAAACTGTAACATTAGATCGTTGGTCACAGGCTCGTCCTGCCGCAAAAAAGCTTTCTTTATCTATATCTGAATCTATATCTAAACCTCGTCCATATCTAGAACTGGTTAAATAATCTAATAGTTGCATAGCAGGGTTTGTACTTACTCTTATATCTTGATTAACGGTAAAAATTTTGTAAGTATCATTCTGCATAGGAGCATGCTCAAAAGGTCTATCTACTGCTGCTATTCTATTTGCTCCTGAATAGGCTGTTATTGTTCTTCTTTGAACCCTTATATCGTTATCACTAAGAGTACGAGTAAGTTCTATTTCTCTACCAATGTAATATCCATCGGTGCTATTAGCAGCATTTGCTAGTTTTACAGACTGCAGGGGAATTACTGTTTGTCCAACCAGAACACTAGAATTTACTGTTGTGCTTCCTACATCTTCGAGAGTGCTACCATTTTGAGTAGCAATAAATTCTGCTAAAATCTCTGGATCGTAATCGACTTGTAAAGAGTCCAAAATTGCAAATGCTTCTGATACAGCAAGACCTGCTAGCACTGCCGCACTGGGGTTATCAAGTGTAATATCAACTCCTGAGCCCGAACTATTATTAGATACACTAGAAACTTGTTCTGATAAAGTTTCAGGAACCGTTCCAGATTGACCCACATAATCAGTAGTTGCAAAATGTATCGTATTAGAAGCTCCGCTATCTTGTATGTAAAAAGCGTGAAAACCTCCAGAAGCATCTGAAGTAAATCTAAAACGAGTCTCTGAAACTCCATCTATATTTATAATATTATAAATATCTGCAATAACAACACTACCTATAAGAACTCCCTCTATGTTTTTTGCAGTTACTGTTTGTCCTATATTAAAAGCCGAAGAAGCAGCATTTGAAGAAGAGTAGTCAGGATTTTTAGCAAAAGAAAAATCATAATTAAAACATGCAATACCTTTACCTCTTACAACAAAATCTAAAGAAGGTATAGTAGTTTCTCCTTCTCCAATAATATACTCACCTACTACATACGCAGTATCTAATAATTGGTGATTAGCTCCCCAATAAGGTTCTGATCCTGAATAATAATCTTGTGCAATTTTAAAATTATTTGATTGTGAAAGAAGTATAGAATCTGCTTTTTGATCCGGTTTACCTGCATGAAACTGCAATCTAACATCAATAGGATTAGTAAATCTAGTACCTTTTTCATGAGTAATTCCTGACCCAGCTTGATTAGTTCCTATGCCCGTATCTGTGAAAGAACCAGGTACTTCAAAAGGATACTCTCTAAAGAAAGCGCCATTATTATTAAAAGTTAGCCATTCTCTATGACCCGGAGCAAACTGAGTTCCAGTTGCAGTTGCAGAAGTTCCTGATCCTATATTTTGACTAGCTAAAGTATCTCCTCTATCTGCTCGTCCTGCACAGGTTACATCTACAGTTTGGTTTGCATTTTGAGTGCCTCTTGTATTTAAATCATTTGCATCTATACATATAGAAGAAGTATCGTCAAAGTATATATCATATAAACCTCCAATCTGTCCTTCACAAATTGCATAAGCTACATATACTTTAGTAGAGTCAGAAGCTGCAGTATCAACAAAAACAGGAATACTATCAATCTTATTGACACCATAAATAACAGGTAAGTATTTCGCAGATAAGTTAAATCGTAAATCTGCTTCTCTATCAACATTTACTTCGTATTCAATTTGTTTGTAGGATTTCATTCCAATCCAATTTCTCTTCATCTTTAACTTAGTTCTTGTTTCTTTAACTTGATAAGTTGAAACTAAATTAATGGCTTGTTCACTGTGTAAAAAGCCTAAATCATTTGAATAAGAGGGTCGTATTGCGGCGAGAGGATCTGGCTTATTATTTTCATCCAAAGCTCGATGACTTTGATCAGACGTAATTCTGCCGGAGACTCTTGCAAAGTCTCCCCAATGACTAGTAATATTCCAAGATATTATTGAGTTTTTATTAGGGTCTTCTTTTAGTTTTCCAGATGAAATTATTCCTTTGAAAAGTAAATAAGGTTTTCCAATAATTGCACCTGTTTCCGTATTAATATGAGCTTTATATATAAATACATCTCTATTTATATATCTTGCATAGCTACTACCACTTGATCTATCTATTAATATGCTTTCTACTTCGGGATTATTAAAAGATAAAGTTACAGTTTGATTAGTAGCCGCAGAGATAGCAGTAGTTACAGAAGTTACTACCATCCTTGTATTATTGAGTTCGAATCTGTCTATTCGTACTTGTTTGTTGGCATTCGTACCTGCTGAAACAAGAAGAGTATCTCCTTCTCTAAAACCTTCTTCTACAAAATCTTTTGTGCCTGTAATAGTAGTAGTGGTAAAAGTAAAAGTATCAGTGACAGAAGTGTTTAAAGCAGTAGCACTTACGCTAATATTCATATTAGTCGCTTTTGCTTCTGTAGTTTCACTAACAGTTCCTACACTTATTAATTTATTTGCTATATAAGTTTGCGAACCGTTTGGAGTAGAACTGTTTGTAGGAACGGAGGAATCATTAAAAATAATATCATTAGAACCATCAGTAATATATACATAGTCATGTGCTCTTTTTAAACTTTTACCTGTTTCTGTAAGTAAAGGTTTTTCAAATTTTACTAGATGTGCATATGTAAAAGATTCATTTTTTAACAAAGAATCTCTTAGTGTATTACCTAGGTTTCTTACACCCATTATTGAACTTCCTCAAGACTTAAAGAAAACGAATATAAATTATCTGTATTTAATGCATATTCTTGTACTTCTCCTGCCACAACGACTTTTAGTTTAGGATCTTTGAAAATAAGATCATCTCCTGCTACAACCGATTTGGAAAGTGCAGGAACAAAATGAACTCTTATTTGATTTGTAGTAGGACGAGTTGGTGAACCTCCAACTTGATAATAGTCACTATGTGTCTCTACTCGGGTTACTTGATACGCTTTTTTATGATTAGAATTAGTTCCGTCAATAGTGAATAAATCACCTGGTAAAGGAGTTTCATCGCTAGCTACAGTATAATCACTTGCAGTAAGCAATAAAGAAGTAGATCCTGCTTGTCCTGTTGAGAGAGCGCTTGCACCTGTCTCAATTACTACATGTAATTTATTTACATTACCGTTTCCTTCCTGAGACCATGCTGTAAAAGCTGTATTACGTGATAAACGATATTGTGGTAAAGATACAAAGAAAGGATTTAAAGCTCCTCTTCTTTGTAATAAAAAATTATTAATAGGTTCAAATTCTTCTCTAGTCATAGGGTTATAACTAATTTTTACTTTCCACATATGTCCTGTTTTGGCTCGTGCAAGTAGTCTTCCAGAATTAGTTCTATCTTTAAGTACTTTTTGATTAGAAGAAAAACTCACAGACTTATAGCCCGCTGCTTTATCGCTAGCTGCAGTAGAGGGTGCACCTGCACTAGTTATACCATTATTGGGATCCGGTAGTATATTTTGAAAAGCTGAAAAAGTAGCCATTAGTATCTCCCTACGCCCATGGCGCTTGCAGTATTCTGTAGCATAGTTGTGTCTACTTCTTCAACAAAAGTTTCTCCATAAGAGTTTGCGGCTGATCTAATCATCCCTATTATATTACCTCTTTGTACTGTTAGCATATCTTCAACCCCACTTGCATCTATTGTATTAATATTAAAGGTTACTTGCGCAGGAGCTCCGGCTGTTTGTACGTCGTCTGCAGGAGCTATACGTCCTGAACGGTCTGGTATAAACATTTCTGGTCCTTGTTCTCCTACCATGAAGCCTGCTGTCTCTCCTCCAGAAGCTCTATATTTAGCTCCGGTAAAGGCTGGTCTAAAGTTACCCGAACCTCCGGTGCCGTCTTCGCCTCTCATATAGGCTAGTTCACCTCTTGCTGAACGAGATGTTGCTAAGTCTACTCCTTTTCCTCTTTCTCCTATACTCAGTGCTGAGGGTCCGGAAACTGAAGGAGATCCTCCAGTAGATTGATAGGATGTTCCGGATATTAAAGCTATTTGTGCAACACCCATAGCACCAATCATTCCGGCTAGCGCTATTGCAAAAGGTCCTAGAACCAGAGTTTGTGCTAATGCACCTGCAATACCTGCTGCTGTAGCCATAACTGCTTGAGCAATCATTAACTTTTTATTTGTATCAAAAGCTTTCTTTTTAATAGCATCTTTTTTAGCTTCCATAGATTTAATTTTAGCTACAGATTTTGCAGACTGTCCATCAAGCTTCTTCTCTGCATCTATTTGTTTATCTATAGAATCGACTGCTACATTCGATTGTGCGCTTAATATTGCAGCTATTCCGCCTATAATATTTGCAGCGGCAGCAAACCCTGCAGAAAGCTTCATTGCAGTGTTATCACCGGCCTCAGCCATTACTTCCATTGCACCCACTACTGAAGTCATCATTGTATTTGATAACTCTCCTAAAGTTGCCGCTAATACCCCTTCAGGTCCTAGTTCTCTCAGCGCTTCTGACATAGAGAGAGTTACTTCAGAAATCATTTTTTGAGCTGCTTTTGTAACATTTTCCTTAGCAGCAATCATTGCAACCGAGGATATACTAGCGGCCTCTTTTGCTTTTGTAACTGCAGCTAATGCTGCCTCCTTGTCTGGTCCTTCTGTAGCATTCTTAGCTTCGATTTCTAACCTATTTAACTCAGCTTTTTCTATATTATACTTACTTATTGCTTCTTTGGCTGCTTGATGTACTACAGCTACTTCTTTCATACTTTCTATTTGGGTTTTTACTGCACTCATCCCGAAACCTTGTGAGCCCATGCGATCAAAACCTGTACTAAATTCCCCTGAACCACCTTGTATAGTTTCTGTAACTCCAATTCCTGCACTTCTAACGCTTTCTCTGGCTATCTGTTTAACTATTTCATTCTGTGCATCTAATAGCTTTAATACTTCTAGATGCTTATCTGTTAACTTTTCGGCCCCTCCAAACTGTTCAACTAGTAAGGCTCTTTCTAAAGTTATTTTTGCAATAGTAAAGTCTAAATCTAATTTTGCTGTTTCAACTGCTAATTTTGATTTTTTTACTTCGAATTCAAATTCCTGTTTAGGAGTTAACTTTCCTCCAGCTGCATTAGCTTTTTGTCTAATTGCAAAAAGTCTTTGATCATTAGCCATTCGTTTTTTACTAAGATCATTTATTTGTTTTTGTATTTTTAATTCATCAACCGCATTCTTTGCGGTTATTACTTCGTCTCTTACTTTTTTACCTAGCAAGGCATTTTGTTTCTCTAGTAAATCAGTATGGGCCTTTGTGTCCTTAAATATTTTTTCACCTCGACCATCTAATATTAAATTTGCATCTATCTTTGTCTGAATAAGATCTATTTCTTCCTGTAGCAATTTATTTGTTTCTCTTTCTATAAAGGCAGTGCCTCCTACAACGCTTTTTGCAACTTTACTTAGTTGTGCAATTTCACCTTTATTTTTTGCTAAATCAGCTGTCATTCTATTGATACTTGTTCTTGTTGTTTCTATAAATTCTTTAAACTTGACGAGACTTTCTTTGCCCTCACCAAATGTATCAGAAAGGTTTAAGTCTTCTAAGCCATCTTCTAACTCCTTAATAAGACGTTTTGTTTCAGCTACAGCCTCTTTATCAACTATACGTCCAAAAGGTGCCATAAGTGTTCCTTTTGTTTGTTCGGCTAGCTTTTGTTCCAAGTTTTCGAATTGTTTGATAACACCATCAACACCATCCTCTTCTTCTTGAAACATTTTTTTATTATTTATTCTTCTTTTTGATATTGTTGCATTAAGTGTTGAAATGACTGTATCTATTTCTTGAAATGCAGATCTTACTGCAGCTGGATATCTTGTAATTAATTCTAATTCTACAAGGAACTGTTCGTATGTAATTTTACCATTATCAAGTTTATTCTGCAAGTTTACTAATTTTTTCATTGACTGTGCCATTAACTCAGTATTAAAGGCACTTGTTTCAGTCTCCGCAGCAACTTGTTGTTGAATCTTTAGTTGGAAAATTGCTCCTCGTAGTACTTCTTTAGAGTTTGTTAGTTGTCTTTTTCTTATAGTTTCTGTTAAATTATCAGCTTTAATTTGTAACTCCACTCGCTCAGCTAATTTTTTATTTATTTGTCCTTCTATATAGTTTAATGCGTCCGCTGTTCCTACCATAGGATTAGCTATTGCATTTTTTTTATTTTGCTCTAATCTTTCTATTTCGGAATTAATTGCTATTAAACGTTTCTTCTCTTCTCCTGCGTTAGTGATTAAGTCAGAGGTACCTTGATCAACTACCTCTCTTATTTTTCCGCTTATCTGATCGAGAACACCTGCTAAAGCTACATAACTTTCTACTAATCTCTTTCCATCTTTGGAAGTACTAGTCATAAATCTTGCTTGAACTTCGGCAAATTGCTCAAAAGATTTTTTAGCGTCTTCGATTCTTTTCTTTACTAGATCTTCTGGAAAGAATTTTTCTTTTATAACATTAAAGAGAACTGAGCCGAGAGATATAATTATACCTATAAAAGGTAATGCTGTAAAGAGTGCAGCTCCAAAAGCTTTTGCACCACCACCTGCAATTCTAAAGGCCGGTCCTAAGGCTTTCAATGAGTTTCTTAAACCTTTCTTTCCTTTTGTGTTTAATTTTGTAATATCAGAATCTTCTTTAAAAGATAATTTTAAGTCTTTGAAAGACTGTACTAAATTAAAGTTTGCTGCATTTCCAATGGCAGACGCTCGAGCACTTTCTATTCTTGCTTTTCCTTGTAGTTTTTCTAAGTCTGAGAGATCGCTTAATTGAGTTCTTACACCGCTTATTCTATCTTGCATTACTGCGTACTCTGCAGTTCCTTCTTTAGTACGATTTAATCCTTTACTGAGTGCTCCTAGTTGTCCCGTCAAACTCCTATTTGCTGCTGCAAAGTCGTTAGAAGTTGCAGTGCCTTCTCTTAAAGAACCTACTAGTTTTTTAAACTTTGGAGGAAGTTTATCTCCCGCAGTCGTAACATCTGCAAGAGCCAAACGAGACTCAAGTAGTCCGTTTGCTGATGCTGCCGCAGAGTCGGCCATTCTAAATAAACCAGGAGCAACTCCTTTAGTTATACCTAAAGCTAATGTACTTGCTACTGCTGTTAGAGAGCTTAAGTTTCTTGATGCGAAAGAAACCATTTTATTTAAGCCAGTAAAACTTGAAAAAGTTTTAAGAAAGTTTTTTTGTAAATCTGCAAGAGATGCTGCTAGTTTATCATACGGATTTGGATCTACACTTTTACTAAGATCTTCAAACTTTTTAAGACCTTGTTCAATAGTTGCATTTAAGAAAGCTTGTCGTCTATCGAATTGGGTTAAATTACCCTCTGCAATACCTAATCTTTCAGCATAAACTCGTACTGCATCATCAAGTCTTACCATGATACCTAATTCGTCAAGAATTTCTGGTTCTAGTTTTGCTGTACCTCGTACAAGACGATCAAGTGCATCTCCCATATCTCTACCAAGAGCTATAGAAGCACCTTTTGCTACTTTTGTAAGTGCTACTAATTGATCTGATCTAAAGCCTGCAGATATGGCTAAAGCTGTTGAACGCATTGCTATTTCAGTAGAGACTGCCGCACCTGTAATCTCTTTAAGATTTCTAGCGATATCTGGAAGGTTTTGACCTGCTGCTGCTCCTACTACTCGTAAGCCTTCGGCAAGTTGTTCAATTTGAGCTGCTCTTCTTAAAGCATTGAACGCGGCGGTAGCGGCAAATATATTTGCAGCTAAGATTGCATATGCACTAACAAGGCCGTTACTTCCACCCATAGAGTCGCGCATTTTTGAAAAACCTTTACTTGCACTTAATCCAGCTTGACCAACACCCTTTGCTCCTCTAGCAAAATGATCCTGCGTCTTATTAGCTTTTTTAGTAGTATTATCTACATTTTTTATACCTGCCGCAGTTTTTTTAGCTTCTTTAGTAACAAGTGCTAAAGAGCCTTTATCGTCAAGTTTTACCGTAAAAGTAATTTCGTTAGCCAAGTTATTTTCTCTTTAGCTTATCATGCTCCCTTTTCAATTGTTGTTGGGATTTTTTGATAGCTCTTGAGTCTAACCAAGAAAGTATCTCTAGGAAAAACTCTGTATCTGTTATTTTATACAAATCTGTAAAATAGTTTAGATTAGTGTAATCTTTTCCTACATATCCAATTTCTGATTGAATTCTATCCCCTAAACTATTAAACGTATTTATTGCTTCCTGCATTATTTCTGGGAGATCCTCCCAGTCCGGAGGTATCTCACTATCACTGGGTTCTTTATCTAACTGCTCACACATATCTAAATATTTGTTACGTGTCATACCAGTATCAAGATTTTGAAACATTACCTCCAGCCTTTTTAGGGCTTTCTGCTTTTGGTTCGACACGAAAGTTTTCTAAATCAAAGACTACCTCGTTGAGCCAGGTATCAAATTCACTGGAAGATGAAACTAAAGTTTCTGCATTCTCTTCTGTATATTCTAGCTCTTTTGACATATCTTGTCCGTCTGTTTCTATAAGAAGTAAGGTTTGTAAGTGTTCTAAACTTAAACCTTTCCAATTTTTTATAGTTGATTTAGCAAACTCAGTTACAAATTTATCTTCGTCTAAGCTTTCTACTACTGCTCTTGTTTTTCTATCGAACTTTTGCACTGTGCATTTTTTTCTTAAACCTGTCAATTCTTTTCTTGAGAGGTTCGCTACTTCTACGGTAAACCCTGACAAGCCTGGAAAGTCTATCCAGACTGCTTTAGTGTCGACCATTAATTTTTTTAAATCCATTATTTTTCCTTATGATTGTGTTGTGTAAGTTAGTAGGGCAGCAATGTTACCCCCGTTATTTTGAGTTAATCTCCAGTCCATATTTTGTGTAAAAACATCTGCTGGATTTACCCTGTTTGTAAAACTACAAAGAGTAGTATTTAGATCTATACCATAAAAAGTTCCTCCAATAGTAGTACCCGCTTTTATACGTAAAGGTTTACCTACATTAAATGTTTGAGCAGTACTATCATTAGTATCTGTTAAATATCTAGTAATATTCCCTGCTAAAATTTTATTTCCGTATTTAAACCCACTAGGATATTGCGTTGTACCTGCTATTGCATTATTCAGTGTTTTATAGGATGTCCAATTTACTTCGTGTTGTAATTCCATTGAAAGAGAGCGTAGCTCAGAAGAAATGTCCGCACTGTCTAGTAAAACTGTTAGTTCAGGACATAAATTATAAGTACGAGGAGAAGAGGCTGTTCTTAATACCATACCTGACGGCAATGCCGCAGGTAAAGGAGAAGAACTTCCTGTAGTCAGCTCAGATGCTTCACCAGATATGCTCAAACTCAGAGGTCGCAATCTCTCGATATTGATCTGCCCATTTGTTATAACGCATTGTTTTAGTTTAAAAACATCTGTCGGGGTTGTAATATATAAGTCGAAGCCTCCACCTGCAAGCATTCGATCAAAAGTTACTCGAGTATCATCTTCAATAAGAAGATTTGTTGATAACTCAAAATTTGCTGGGTTGGCAGAATTAATTGTAGAAGCCTCAAACCAATCGTTTTGATTATGTAACGTTTTTACAGAACGTGATTGCTCTGTAAACGTTTGGCTAAAACTTATAGAATTTATGTCTATTTGTACCTTAGTACTGCCAGACACTATATAAACCTTTGCCTCTTTTAAAAAACTATAATTTGCCATATTATCCCAGATGTAACGAGGGGCTCCGAAAAGCCCCTGTCTTTTGTACTACATATTATATGTTAATCGACCACAATTGTCAAGAACTTTTTTTCAAGTGGTACTCATATTACTGCTTTGAGAAGTATGTAATAGTAGCTTCATTTGTTCCATCAATCGTAGAAGGCAATGCATTAAATGCAGTTTCTACAGAAATAACATCTTCAATAGAGTGTGTTGGAATTTCCAAATGACAAGTAGGCATATTAACTTCTAGTCTATTAGTGCTTGCTGTAGCTCCTCCGATTTTAAAGTTTAGAGCAAAGGAGTTAGTTACTACACTACTAATAGATTTTAAATCTTCCCACATATCTGCGGAATTATTAGTTGCGGCAGTATCTTTACTTAAGTAGCAGTTCATGCTTCCAGAAATAGAACGTGTTCCAGTAACGTGACCAATAGGTAAGTTTACCAATCCAATTTCTTCAGGAGTAATAAAGGTTACATTGTTACTCATTGTAATATTACCACCTGTAAGAGTGATAGAATAGCTAGACTCTAGTTCGTTGCTTCCATCGCCTGTGGGATTCTGAGTAGTAGGTACAACAGTTAGCTGAGTAAGCCGATTACGAATAAAGTTAGTAGTAGAAGTAGTTCCTTCAAAAATACCTCCAGTTAAAACACAGTTACCGGCTCCTGGTATTGAAGTAATTACACTTAGTCTATGTGAAGCTCCTGTATCGAGTACAGTATCTCCTACTTCGACATTATCTGAACCACCGTCTCTGTCATCAGTAATAGCAACAGGCACGGGACCTGTATGAGTTAATGAAGTCATATCAATAATTTCAGAGGACATTCCTGACCAGTTAATTGTTGCAATACCATCAATATCAAAATCAAGCGAAGCTTCATTGACAACACAGTCTTTTAGCTTATATACTTTTCTATTGGCATCTCCAAGTACGAAGAATATATCAGCAGTACCTAGAGTTGCTCTATTTGACAAATCAGCGTTAAATCTAGAATTTGTAGTTGTTGGAACATTTACTACTTGCTCAAGAGTACCGTTTCCTGCTCCACCCGCCGCCGCAAGAATAGAATCTCCTGCTGCATAGGTAACACCTGAGGTACCTGCTAAAGTATTAAATTGAGCTTGTGTTGTGGTTCCGAGACCTGTAATTACGTAAGATGTTCCTACAACTGCGGCTGATGCTGCCACTTCGGTAGGAACAGCATCTTGGAATACCATGTGATCATTTGCATAGCTTTTCCCGCCTAAAAACATAGCCCATAATACTTCTTCTACTGCGTGAGTAAGTGCGGCACTATTTGCTGCTCCTGTACCAGATCCTGTAGATTTAAAAGGTCGTACATATGTTGAGAAAGACCATTCAGCAGGTGCCAAAGAGTCGTTGAATTGCTTACGACCACGACGACTTGATCCGCCAGATCCTTCCATTTCTGCGAGAGTAATCTCGCTTGAGTTTGTTGCTTGTGAAAAGCTGAAGCCGTCTAAAACAGGTAAATCCCACATTTTAGTACCAAACTTCATGTACACTTTCGTGTCGCGACTAAAAAATAATTGTTGTGCCATAGTTTATCTCCTATGTATCTTGAAAAGACTTGGACGTGAATTTTTATTCGTGCCAGTATTTTCTAGTATCGAACCTCTATGAGTATCTCTCCGATACCTAAAGGTTCCAGTACACCTTCATCAGTATCAATACTGACTACAGTGATTTGTTGAGTGCTATAAGATTTATTTTGTGCGTCTGTATATTCTAAAGAACTATTTTGCTCTAGTACTGTCTCTACATCTTCCATCAAAGCGTTTAGAGCTCTTTGAGCATCTTCCTCGTTTACATAACATCTTATAGTCACGGATAAGTACCTATCTTTATAACCACCTGTTTGGTAATCACGTGTTTCAGATCCTGCATTTAGGTGAAGTGCAGGAAATTCTTCAATCTCATCCCAGAACTTTAAATTAGGATGAACATTTTCATTAACATCCATGAGGTATGCCCCAGAGCCGTCAATATCTTTTAATTTTTTAACAAGAGATTCTATAATATTCATACGTCTAGAAGTATATAGTCTTTCATTACTCATTATAGTCTCCTTGTGAATAGTCTACCAAGTGCCATTTCTGCGGCTATTTCTCTTATAGATTTTTCAATTATGACCCGAGGGTCTCTTTGTGCATCTGCAAATTTGCTTCCGCTTGTATTTTCAAAAACTTGATAAGGATCTTTTTGATAGGTATATCCAATGCTTGGAAAACCTCTTGGAGTTTTTATAACATCTACAACTCTAGGACTACCTGCAAATCTTCCTGTTCTGTTTTCTAATGCCGGACTTCCCATATTACCTGCTACTTTATCAGGAAGTTTATTGTTAATATTTGTCATTATTGCTGCTATTGAAAAATTACTTGTTGCTGCTTTTTGAACTTTTTTTATCGGTTGTGTTCTTGCTTTTTTACCTTTAGAAATCTTTAAAGCAGCTGAGCCTCTACTCTTATTATCAGTAGACCTTACCCTACCTCCTGTCTTAAACTTTATTTTTCTAGGGTCTATACTTTTATCTAATTTTATTATTGTATTTTTTAAACTTATATCTACTATAGGAGATATTGCTCTTGCTATCATTTTTTGCTTCATGGAACTTGAACCTTCCATTGAAGCTAACTCTCCAGCCCCTAGTTTTATAAAAAACTTTTCAACCAACTTTTTAGCGGCTACTTCTCTAGCTTTTTGAGTACCGCTATTCTCATATTTGTTCTGAAACTCAATAAAAGGTATATAAGACACAGATAAGTTTCCATTAGCATCAACAACTTGACTATACTGTATTTGAACTCTTAGAAGATCGTCTTTTACATCCCCCGTAATTTCTCCGCTTTCTAGAGCTTCTTCCATAAAAGAGTTAAACTCTTTTTCAAAAAGTTCTTTTGCTTCTTCGTCTTCTCCTAATGCCGCATCAACTCTTCCAAAACCTTGAGCTATTTGAACACCTGAAACAGCAATTCCATCTCCTCCTCCGTGCCCTCTATCTATACGTCTTGCGATTCTTTTAAGATTATTTTTTGTAGTTTTTACAAGGGCATGAATAATTTCTTTTTTACAGTCAGCTATCTCTTTAAAACTATGAAACATAAAAGCTTCATTATTTAAAACACTTTCATAATGCTCTGGAAATTTAAGTTTAAGAAACATACCTCCTGAGGTATTTTCTATATCATTTCCGCCTTGTTCATAAACTTTATTCTTTTTTATAAAATTAGCTTGATAAGTAGATGCTATTTCTTTTGCCTTTGTTAAGTCTGAGTTTTCTAACTTAGGTACTCTAAAAGATTTTGCTAATCTACCTCTTTTTATTAATTCTTCTATTGTATCATTTATAAAATCTAAATTATTTAAAAACAATAATTGAGGTCTAGCTGCTTGTACTTTTTTACGTGTTTTTATATTTTCTGCTCTACTGAGATCCTTTAATAAACCTTCGGCCAACTGTTTTCTTACATTACTATCCATTAGTGATTTTTGTACAAATCTAGAACACGTTTAATATGGTCTGGAAATGTTACATTATTGCTTTGCGTAGTAGAGGCAGAGTTTTGTATACTTGCACCTCCCATTACTTTACGCTCTTTGTGTTCATCTTTATGATAGTATGTAATTAAATCAATTACTGCTAATTTTAAATCTGCAGGGCAAGCTGAGTATCCTGCAGTGTATGTTATTTTTACAGATCCTGGGCCACTTGGCCAAGCCTTATACTGTCCGCCTGTAGTAACTCTATACACGCTATCTGTTGTAGTATCTAAGTACCACTCGGTAGTAGGTACTGTGGTATAACTTGCTGAATAGCTTTCTCTTTCTTGTACTAAAGATACTGCATTTACGGGACTCTCTGTTAATTGAGATATATTAGTACCCCAAGTAATATTGAAAGATTCTATTTTATTAGTAGAGTAATGATCTACTAAACTATTTCCACAATAAGTTTTTATTAATTGACTCACAGAAGGTATTAAAGCAGACAATTTCAAATCATCTTTAGGGGTTGAAATTCCTTCCGCTTCTTTGTAATCTTCCAATGTTATTAAATCTGCCATATTCTATTAGTCCATTAGTAAAAACTTGGGGGAGATTAACTCCCCCTCGTTTCTATACTGTTAAGTATTATGCTACGTAATCAATTTTGATCACTGGCTCAGCACCAGTAGCTCCAGCTATCAGCTCTTCAAATCCAAGAGACTGACTAGCAACGATTACTCGACGCTGATTCATAACTTCGTAGTCCTGCTCAACGGTTACACCGCGG
>Ga0181393_1000346_pt1 | contig 17565 bp, 11 predicted proteins | sample 16SPOviralmetaG_FD_130122 | JGI IMG/M metagenome (GOLD analysis project Ga0181393, IMG submission 130122) | Marine viral communities from the oligotrophic San Pedro Time Series (SPOT) site, San Pedro Channel, CA, USA - 16 SPOT_SRF_2010-10-21 | ecosystem: Environmental > Aquatic > Marine > Strait...
ATCAAGTTCAGTTCTGTTTAAAATATAGACTTGACCTGCTAGTTCTTCCCACGTATATTGACGATATTCCTGCCAGTGAAAATTAAGTCCACGAAATCCCCAAGAAAATAAATCAGTCACAGCAACTAAAGGATGTTGATCATATGTAATACCAGGAGTTTTTGCATTATAAACAAACGTACAGATTGTTCCTTCATCAGGAGCAGGAGTTACCGTATCGTTCAGTGCCTCCATAATCATTTCCATTTGGTTTTCAGTATCAGTAGTTTCATTCAGAGTTTTAAGTATAGGAAGAATACGGTTCATCTGAGTCCTAGTTCGATTTCTGTTATGATTTTAAATTCAATCCTTCTATCATCACAGAATTCTTGTGCTGCTTTCCACTTTGCTTGATTGACAGCATAGGTTTTCATTTCATATAGATAACCTTTTGTCTGTCTCTTTGGTTTCTTTGGTGGAGCACATTGTTTCTTAGGTTTAACTTCAACCACATAAGTTTTAGTTTTGCCTGTGCTTTCTTTAACTTTCATAATAAAGTCTGGGAAGTATTTGTGGACTCTATTATCTACAGGAGAGATGTATGGGATGTAAAACTCTTCACTACCCCACTCAAGAACTTGTTCATTTAAATCACAGTATCTACAAAACTTTCTTTCCCAACTACTCCTACATATAATATTATTTGGATTACCTTTATATTTTTTGGGATAAGAGGGGTGATACTTACTTTTATTACTTTCCGCCATACATAGTATATAACCTCAAAAACTATTTAGATGGCACAAGCTAGGTCAGTAGGACAAATAAAGAGTGCGTTGTTGAGACCATCATTAACATCAAAGTTTAGTGTTAGTATAACGTCACCGTCAGTACTGAGTGGTTTTTTTAATAATACAACTGTTGACGATTTTAATATGTCTTGTTCCGAGGCATCTTTGCCTGGTTCATCTCTGAATACGCAAGAAATTACAGGTGATCGTCATGGTGTAACTGAGAGAAACGCATATCGAAGAATGTATGATGATAGAATTGATTTAACTTTTTATGTTGATGGAGAAAAATACTCTCAGATTAGATACTTTGAGCAGTGGATTAATTTTATTGTTGGAGATGATCAAAGGGATGTCCGATCATCAAGGAGATATGATTATAGGGTAAAATATCCTGAAGAATATAAAACTCAGATGAAAGTAACTAAGTTTGAGAAGGATCATGGATTAAATTTAAATTATACTTTTATTGATACATATCCTATTGCAATCAACTCGATGCCTCTATCATATGGGTCTTCAGATTTATTAAAGTGTACAGTATCAATGACTTATCTTAGATACCTTGTCGAAGATAATATAGGATTTTAAAACTGACTATAAATAATTTCACTGAACTTTATAGGATATTATGCCTTTACCAAAGATTGTTACGCCAAGATATGAACTTGAGTTGCCATCGACAGAAGAAGCAATCACATATAGACCATTTTTAGTTAAAGAAGAAAAGGTTCTTGTTATTGCATTAGAGAGTGAAGATAATAAGCAAATTACTAATGCAATCAAGACTGTTATTCAAAGTTGTATTATTACAAAGGGTATCAAGGTAGAGAAACTTCCTACATTTGATATTGAATACTTATTTCTTAACATCAGAGGCAAGTCTGTTGGTGAAGAGATTGATGTTAACATTGTTTGTCCTGATGATGGTAAAACACAAGTTCCTGTAAGTATTGACCTTGATGATATTAAGATTGTGAAGAATGAAAATCATAGCAGACAAATTAAGATTGATACTACCATTATGATGGAAATGAAGTATCCTTCATTGGATCAGTTTATTAAAAATAACTTTGACTTCAGTGATAAAAATGCGATGGACCAATCGTTTGAATTGATTGCATCATGTATTGATAAAATTTATACTGAGGAAGAGGTTTGGGCTGCAGCAGATTGTAGTAAGAAAGAGATTAAAGAATTTGTTGAATCAATGAATTCTACACAGTTTAAAGACATTGAAAAGTTCTTTGAGACAATGCCTAAACTGTCTCATTCTGTTACTGTAACTAATCCAAATACTAAAGTTGAAAGTGTGGTTGTCTTGGAGGGATTGTCAAGTTTTTTCGCGTAGGCATGATCCATATGGATCTTGAGAGTTATTATCGTCTCAATTTTGCCTTAATACAGTACCATAAATATTCATTAACTGAGCTTGAGAATCTTATCCCTTGGGAAAGAGACATTTATGTTGGTTTATTACAAGCGCATCTTGAAGATGAGAAGTTAAAGCAGCAGACAGCAAATGGCTAGAAGAAGTAAGGTACAAATAAGAGAAACTTACAGCAAAATGCTGGGAGAGGATCTTGTTGCCAAACTTTCTGATGACCAGATTACTATCCTGTCTAAGTATTATAATTCTTTAGATGCTGAAGAGACTAGTGATTTAGATAGCCAACTTATTCAAGGTCGCAGTGATACTGACCTGCATGAGATGGCAAGAGATATGGTTGGTGAGGAAGAAGAAGATATTCCAGAAGGTCTTGATGATTTGCTAGATTCTATTCAAGATGAACCAGCAGAAGAAACTCCAGAACCAAAGGTAACTACAATCAAAGCAGGGGCAATTGTTCCTTCTAAGTTCTTTGGTGAGGATAAGTATGCCAAGTATCGTGATGAGTTAGTAGCAGATGGCACCATTGAAGGTGAGCAACTGACTAGTGAAGAGAGAAAGGAAGGATTTAAAACTAGAAATGACTCGGATAAGTTTAGTAAGTTTATTGAAAATTTTCTGAATAGAAAAAAAGAATCTGATAATGAAGAGACAAAAACTCTGGGTGCTAGCGGTGCATTAGTTATACCAAAACAACCAAAGATTAATGTTGATCCAGTAGAAGAAGAATCTAAAAGTAATTTTGATGATGTTCTTAAGGGTATTGATAGTATTCTTGAGGTCATAAAGAAGGATCAAAAGTTTGAAGAGAATAAAAAGAATACAGAAAATAAGAAAGAGGAAAGAGAGAGAAGGTCTGTAAGAGAAAATAAGTTAGAAAAGAAAGATAATACCTTAATGAAGGCAGCAAAAAAAGTTCTTGCTCCTGTAAAATCAATTTTTGATAAGATTATTGAATTCTTTACGACTATATTCTTAGGTAGAGCATTAGTTAAGTTGCTTGATTGGTTTGGTGATGAGGAGAATGGGAGGAAAATTGAAAGTATTATTAGGTTCTTAGGAGATTGGTGGCCTGCAATACTTGGAGGATTTTTATTATTTGGAACAGGACTTGGTGGGTTGATAAGTTCGACTGCTGGGTTGTTGATGAGGTTCACGCCAAAAATTTTAAAACTTCTTAAAAACCCTATTGTTCTTGGTGCGGGTCTCTTTGCTGCTGGTGCTCTAATTCCAAAGATGTTCCCTCAGACTGTTGAGGATGATGCAGATAAGCAGGCAAATCAAGCAGTAGATGAGAAAGGAAAAGAACAGGCAGCTGCAGACATAAGAGCACAGAATGAAAATAGAGGTGTACTAGGAAGTGTAAGTGATTTCTTTACAGGTGCTGGTCAAGAAAGAGAGGAACAAGCACAGAAAATAGAGACAGGACAAGAAAAGAGATATGGTTTCTTTGGTGAGATGAATGGTGGTGGTAAAGTTACAGGTGAGTCTGGTATAGATAAAGTTCCTGCAATGCTTACCAATGGTGAGTTTGTAATGAGTACTGGTGCTGTGCAGAAGTATGGTCTTGACACTATGATGTCAATGAATGCTGCTGGTGGAGGAACAAACAAACCAAAAGTTATGCAGGGCACGATGTATGCTAATGAAGGTGGTCCTGTTGGTGAGGTTGATTTTGATCCTGTTGAATATCGTAAAGGAATGAATACTACCGAACATATTGAAAATCCAGGTAATACTGGAGAGACATATGTTCTTGGGTATACTAGAACACCTGATGGTGATGTAGTTGTCAAACAAATGAATAGAGTTGTTGATAAAAAACTACTTGGAGTTTTTGGATCAGATAAACTTACTGGGGTATCACCTGATTCTGATAAGTGGAATATTGTTTTAAACTCAGCAAATACCCTGAAAAAACTTCCTGGTACAATGAAAGGAGGCGTCGGTCCTGGGGGAACAAGTGAATATGTTCCTCCGAAGAGTGTTAAGACAGACCCGAAAGCAAAAATTGCTTATGCACATAACCAATCATATCAAACTATTAAAAATAGTTGGATAGATAAAGGAATAGATGAAGAACTTGCTGAGTCTTATGCTGCTTCTGGTGCTGCACAAGGAGCAAAACTTGCAGAAGATGGAGCATACTTACCAAATTCCGAAAAAGGATATGAGGAACTTCGTAATGTTGATATCGCAACACCAAAGAAAAGGCAAGCAGCTGCAGCAGCTGAAAAAAACAAACCTATGACTCTTATCGAGATGCTAACTAATGCTATTACTAGTATGGCTGGCGTTGGTTCCATGCTTAGTGATGGTAGGGATGGTAAGAAAGAAAGCACCTCAGAATATTCGCCAGCAAATACTAAAGGTGCTAAACTTGGTGAAGGATATGGTTCTAAAGGTGAAAAAATAGCAGGCGATCTTGGAACTTTTATGAAGCAGAAAAGTTCTGCTTTGCCAGTAACGGGAAGTATTCATAGACATCCTAAACATTTACCTTGGGCTAAGAGTGGACATAGTGCCAATTCATATCATTATGAGGGAAGAGCACTTGACATTGGAGGTTGGGCACCATCCCATCCAAGCAGTGGTGGCAATGATGAACAAGCACCAGTTCTCAAATCATTGATTGAGTATAATAAAAAGAATAAAGTAGACCCTGTTGAACTTATTCATGGGTCTCCTTCCTATAAAAATTATGGCAGTTATAGACAGCATCCAGACTCTCATGCTAATCATGTTCATGTAGCATACAATGAGGGTGGTACAGTTATTAAGAAACCTGCAAAACTAACAGTCCCAGAAATTACACCACTACAAAAAACAAAACCAAAGGTTACTATGATTGATGGTGGTGCAAAAAGTTCTGCACCACAACGTCCCTCAGCATCAAATAAAATACCTAGTTTTAATGCATCTTCTGCATCTAGAGCAAAAGCAAATCTCTTAGGAATTATTGATTACTGATGAAATTACTTCCTAGCGCAACAACCTCAGCAATCATAAGACCAAAGACGAGTGTCATCTCTGCAGATAAACTTGTTCCAAATTCTAGTAGCAAGAAAGCAGAGGAACAAGAGAAGACTATAGTTATCAAAGAGAAACTAACTACAATTGCTGGGTTGTTAGAGGGAACTCTTGCTTCCAAGAAGAAAGAAGAAACTGATAAGAAGAAAAAGGAACAGCAAGAGAGAAGAGGAGCAAGGGAAGCAAAGTTAGAAAAGAAACCAAAGGATACTGGTGGAAAGTTAGACTTACCAAAGGTTCCGGGGATGAGTTTCCTTGATAGGATAAAGCAGTTCCTTATGAATGTTCTTGGAGGATATCTTCTCTATAGACTTGTAGAGTTTGCCCCTCTGCTGACACCTATCCTAAGCGGTATTATGCAGGTCGGTGAGTGGTTAATTGATTTTGGTGGCAAGATTTTAAATGCTGTTGTGTCTTTCGTTGACGGTGCATATGCAGCTTATGATTGGTCAAGGGGACAAGTAAAAAATGTATTCGGTGAAGATGCTGCTAAAGGTTTTGATCAATTATCAAGTAACTTAAACAAATTATTAAACGGTGCTCTCATTGCTGCGATGGTAGCAATAAAAGTTGCTGAGGGTGTCAATAAACAGGTAGCAAGAACTGCTGCAGCAGGTGGAAAAGTCGCTGCTGGTGTTGCTGCTCGGGGTGCTGGTAGAGTAATAACGAGAACCGCTCTCCGTATTGGAGGAAAGAAACTTGCTAAGACTGCTGCTGTCAAAGGAACTCAAAGTCTTGTATCTGGTGCAGTAGGTATTCTCAAACCTCTTGTAAAGAGAGTACCAATCATTGGTGGTATCATTGAGTTTGTGTTATCAATGGTGGCAGGTGACCCTGTAGGTAAAGCAGCATTTAGAGGTGTAGGTTCTGGTCTTGGAATGTGGTTAGGTGGTGCATTAGGAACTCTGGTTGGACCTGGTATCGGAACTTTTATTGGTAGTGCTCTTGGTGGTACTGCTGGTGCTGAACTTGGTGGATTATTATATGATGCAATTTTTAAAGATAAACAACCACAACCAGCGGAGATACAAGGTCGCCAAGAAGGTGGTCAGATTAAACCTTTAGATACTCCAACGAGAAAAGTTGTAACTCCAAACTATGAGAAGGGAGTTCAGCAAATTTCCAAGGTAAAACCTGATGATGATAAGTCTAAGTTTGCTGGTTCTGCAAAAGCATTCAATCAGATAGATTACTTCGGTCCGATTCTTGCTACTGCAACTAAGATACTTGCAGGAGATGACCCTTCTCAGTCCGACTACAAGAGTATTGGTGCTGGATTTAATAATTTATTATTGAAGGGGTTTAGGGATGAAAAACTTAAAAGTAATCTAGCAATTGGATACAATGATGGCGGAATTGTATCAGCAGATACTCTAAAAGATGCGCCAATAGCATCTTCTAACTTCGCTGACTGGATTGGAAATACTTTTAAAGGATTGTTTGCTAAAAATAAACCAAGCATAGAAAAAACTACGAAGAAAACTAAAGATACTAAAACGACTGAGAAAACTCCAAAAACACTTGAAGGAATTCTGAAACAAGCAATTGAAAGTATGTCAGGGGTGTCAATGATGAGACCTGGTTCTACAGATGGTCCTGGTTCAGTAGGAACAGTAAGAGATACTGCTACTGGTGTAGATATTTCTACTGAAGCTCCACAAGTTCCACAAGTTGCAGATGGCGAATGGGGTTCAGTCTTAGATCTTATTTACAAGTATGAAGCAGGTCCTGGTGGATATGAATCAATGTATCCCGGTACTACACTGCCGGGTGCTACCAAAATGACTATTGCTGAAGTTGCAAGTAAAGCATCTGGAGCAGTAGGTGCTTGGCAAAACTTACCAGAATATTTGAATGAAAGAGCAAGAGCAGTTGGATTAGATCCAAGCACAGCACTATATGATAAAGAAAACCAGGAGAAAATTGCTGTTTATTTAATTGGACGTGGGCAAGCAAATGTAACAAAAGACATGGCAAGAAAGAATCCTAAGGAAGCAATGCTTAGACTTTCAAAAGTCTGGGCAGCAATTCCTAAAGATGATAGTGGTGTCAGTTACTATGCTGGAGTAGGAAACAATGCAGCACATATCAAACCTCAGCAGATGTATAATGCTTTTCAAAGACTTCAGTTTGGTGGAGAAGTTAATGGTCAGCAAGGTGTCGATAAAGTTCCAGCAATGCTTACCAGTGGTGAGTTTGTTATGGATAAAGATTCTACAATGGCAATTCAAACTGCCTTCCCTGGTTTCTTAAGTGCTGTTAATAAAGCAGAGGGTCAGAAAGCAGTTGAAATTCTAATGAATTATGCTTCGTATAATGACCCAACTGCGGGTGAAGTTATCGTAATCGATCGTAAAGAAGTGATCGCACAGGCACCAATGGAATCTGCATCATCTACTGTTCCATCAATGCCTTCTAGACCAGCAATCAACTTCAAAGAAATTCTCAGTTTTGTTGGTTAAATAGTAATAAAATATAAGATATGTCATCGGACGCAAGAGCAGCTCTATCAGCACCAGCACAAATAAAGTCTTATAGCATTTCTTCAAATGAAGGAAAAACTGCTGAGCTGATTGGTGGTATTATAAAACTTCAATACTTTGAAAGTTTATTAAATGATACTATAAGTACAAATATTTTATATGTCGATACTGGTGGAGCAGTTGATGGAAAGACTGTGCTTGACGGTCTTCCTTTAGTTGGAGGAGAAAAGTCTAGATTTATTATGGAAGATAATCAAGGAACAGAACTTGAGGTGACACTATATGCCAATGATATAACACCACTATCAGATGATACACATGGTCAGTTGATATCAGTTTCTTCAGTATCAAAAGAGTATTTACTAAATGAAAAGATAAGGTTATATGAGAAGTTTAAAGGTAAGATATCAGAAGCAGTAAAGAAGATTCTCACTGATGCAAATTATCTTGGAACTGAGAAAAATATTACTGGAATTGATGATACCTTTGAGGAAGAATATAATTTTATGGGTAATTCTAAAAAACCTTTTTATACTATAAATTGGTTATCTAAAAAAGCAGTTCCTGCTGTAAGTGGAGAGGAAGCAGCATCTGGAAAAACTGCTGGATTCTTTTTTTGGGAAACATCTGAAGGTTATCACTTCAAATCTATTGATACATTATTAGGACAAGAACCAAAGAAAAGTATTATTTACAATGATACTCCCGATGATTGTGGCAAAAAAGTACCAGAGGGATATGATGTAAAGGCACTATCCTTTTCTAAAAATAATATACAGAACACAGATGATAAGGAAAAAGTCGGTGCTCGCGATACAAGGTTAGTTACTTTTAATCCATTTGATGGATTTTATAAAGTAACCACACCAAACTCAGGAGAGACTGAAGGTTCTATAACCACTGGTGGTAAGAAACTTGCAACACAGAACCCAGAATTAATTAGACCTGGCGCAAATAAAAACTTTTCTAGAACAACATATGCAATTAAGGACATTGGAAGTTTACCCAGTGGCACAACAGAGCAACAGTTGGAAAAGTCAAAGGATGAAAACTTAAAGGTTGAAAAAGTTTTAAATCAGTCTATAATGAGATACAACCAATTCTTTTCTTTTAAAGCAGAGGTTGTAATTCCAGGAGATTTTTCTCTCCATGCAGGTGACGCAGTATATATAGATTCGCCTCAGCAACAAGACAAACTAACTGACGGTATGAATGAGCAATCAGGCGGACTATATATTATAACTGAACTGTGTCATTTTTTAGATCTTAATGGAACCTATACTAAATTACTTTTAGTAAGAGACTCTGTTGAAAGAACACCAAAAACTAGGTAAAATTTATGTCTGATAGAACAATAGAACAACACATCGATGACGATAGAGACGAACTTGAAAAAGGAAGTATTAGTCCACAAAGACGTAGACACATTGCAGATGAATTAGAGCATCTTGAACGTTATGTCAATGAGCATAAGAAAGATATTGATGCAGGTGACCATCATGATCCAACAGCATTTGAAATGTACTGTGATGAAAATCCAGAAGCAGACGAATGTAGAATCTATGAGGATTAATGGAAGGAACTACTAGCTTTAATCCAGGGTTTCTAGGTTCATCTTTTAACTGGTGGGTCGGTCAGATTGCAGATGATTCTGTCTGGAGAGATAATATTCTCCCCGGTAAATATGCCGATTCAGGTCAAGTTCCTGGTTGGGGAAGAAGATATAAAGTAAGAATCATTGGTCTTCATGATCAAGGAGAGGAATCAATTCCTTCTGAAGACTTGCCTTGGGCACAGATAATGTATCCAGTTACTGGAGGTGGTGGTCAAACAGAATCTTCCCAAACTGCTAACCTTCGCCAAGGTAATATGGTGTTTGGTTTCTTTATTGATGGGCAGGAAATGCAAGTTCCTGTTATTATGGGAGTGCTTGGAAATAATTCACAATCTAATCTTGAAGCAACAATTGGTAATAGTAGAGTTACAGATACGCAATCTGGTTCTCTGAACACTAGTGGTATTGCTAGAGGGAAGATACCAAAAACAGAAGCAGAAAGAGAAGTTTTACCTGATGAAGCACTTCAAACTACGAAACCGGGTGTATCTTCTTATACTTCAATTCCATCACCAAAATCCATATTAAATGAATATGGATTATCATCTTCTACTTCTAGTTCTTCTGTAGTCAGACAATATATTTCCGATGCTGAAGTTTTAGCAACAAAAAGGGGATTAAAAGGACAAGAATATGTAAATTTTGTTAGTAAAAAAGTAAAAAGATCTTTAGATTCTCAAAAAAATAGAGAAGAATCTCCTCTTTCTCCAGCACAACCAGGTGCAACCAAAGAACATGTTGATGGTATTCATCAACTTGATACTGCAGATATTAAAAGGGATGATAAGTATAAGCAAAAAATTCCTATGATGAAGGCAGATAATCATTTAGAATCTGCTGTTAAAAATATTCAGACGATTGTAGATAACCTTATTAGTAAGATTGATAAGTATTTGCAAACATTTCAAAGTTATGTTGAGGCGGTATCAAATACTGTCAAAAATATAAGAAAAGAAATTGAAAATGCTGCCAGTGCAATGGCAAAATATATGAAAGTAATATATGATAAAATTGCGGAATATATTATTAAGATTGTAAATCAAGGATTAACTACTGTAGTATCAACAATTCCATCTAGTTTTAGACATCTCTTTGCAGATGTAAAAGAGCAAATGACTCAACTGACTTACTGTTTATATAATAAAATTGTTCAAAAACTTGCAGGTCAAATTCTAAGTAAGTTGCAGGATAGTATTGATTTAGATGGTCTTGAGAAAAAAGCAAAACAACAAGTTTTAGATGGGAATAAATTCCAAACGGCACCAAGAGTTCCGATGTGTTATGCTGAGGACATCGTTGCTTCTACTATTAGAAACACTGTTGACGAAGTAAATTCTGCTAATGATCAACTTTTGAGTAATTTAGAATCATTTGTTGGTGAAATTCAAAGTGAGATTGCTAATATTACTAATCAAGTTGATGGTATAACTAAAGAAATTTCTAGTATTGTTGGTAGTATTTCTGGTGCTATGACTTTTAGCAATATAAAGATAAGTCTATTTGGTTGTGATTTGTCTCCCAACCTAGCAGTATCGGACTTCTATACTCTTGATGGCGGTAGTGGAGGTCAATCTCAGACTCAACTGCCTAGTGCAGAATCTATCACTAAAGGAGTTGGTGGTGGTGGAGAGTCTCTAACAGAAGAGCAAACAAAACCATTTGCAAAACCAGCAAAAGGACAACCTAGTGTCATCAATAATCCAGCACCCCAGACAAGGGTCAAACCAACCTCATAAATATCTGTATATTAGTAGGGAAATACTTTTATAAGCATGGCAGGATTCGATCTTTTTGGAAACTCGCGAAAAAAAGATATTAGAGTTGGATACATCTCTGCGGATAGAGGTTATGTTTCTAATGTATCTATTTTTGAAGCCAACAGATATGCAAAACTTGAACCTGGCACTCAGTTTATTGTATCTAATAGAGATGAAGTAAGATATTTAAATATCAATGAAGTCAATGCATTGTCACCAGAAGATGTCACACCATCAAATGATGTAAGTGCATGTGGTGGTATTGATGGGATGGACCCCAGTCTTAGTTTAGGTAATGTTAATAAGATAGAAGTTAATTTTTTAGGTGGTGGTGGAGTTGGAGCTCAAGCTAATGCTGTAGTTGGAAACGATGGTTCTATTCTAGCAGTTGATTTAATTCATGGTGGTTTCGGATATCAGTATCCACCACTTGTAGAAATTAAAGATACTTATGGACTAGCATCTAAAGTAAATGCTCAAGCATTTATTGGTGACACTGCTACCGTGCTTGAAACTTATACTAGTGAAGATGAGTTTGAAAATTTAGATTTAGAAACTCTTATTCCCAATTTCCTTGAAGATGAATATGGAGTTAGACTTGACCCTGTAAATGGTCAGATTACAGGTGATTGGAATCCAAATGATTATGCTAATTATTTTCAGGATCCTATCAGGTCAGAGACTCAAAAGTACCAAGAGTTTGTTCAGAGAAAATCAACGGGAACTTGGTGGGATAGTAGAAGTCAAAAACCACTTGCTGTTGTAGGAGAAGATAAAAATAATAATGTAGTTTTTCCTGTTGACCATTGGGCTTGGGGTGGAGAACTTCTTAAACCAGAAAAGAATACAGGTTTAGTTCCTGTTGAGTTTGAAGTCTATGGTCAGGGAGCGAAAAGAAATAGAGACATAGAATTTAAATTTGAGGCAGATGATGGGTCTCACAGTTTCGTAATTAGAGGTATTGGTAGAGAGTTTAAAGCAGACCCAAATAGAAATTCTGGAAGTAGAAAATTAATTAGGAAAGTTAGAGTTAACACAACTTATATTGTTACTTCTAACAACAGAAAGAAGGTTAAGAATATTGATAGAGCAATTGAACAAGGTCTTGTAAGGGAAGAAGGTGGAAAGTCTGTAGAAAGAGGTGTTGGAAAAGGTAAAGTAATTTTTGCTGACTATGTGGGGTCAAAGGATGATAATGATGACATGCAACTTACCGCACAAAGAGGTAAATTCAAAGCAAGAAATCCAAAGACGATAAAATCATCGTATAAAGATAGGTCTAATGTAGGAAAAGGAGGAAAAGTTAAAGAGGATACGTATGATTTAACCTATAGACTTGGTTTCAGAGATCCAACTAAGAGAAATCCTATAGAGGTTGTTGATGATACTTTTATGAATAAGTATGCAATATCTCCTGTACCTGAAAGTGAGGCAGAAGGTAGCGCACATGTAGGTAAAGTTTATACTATGATTTGGCAAGAATACTTTCCATATGATGGGGAGTATACTTTTAATGCCCTTGCTGATAGTTTCAGTAATATAAATTTTAGTAATTCAGAAGGAACTCTTTGGGACTTTACTCCAGGACAAATCAAAGGTCTTAAAAATAATAGAAAGAATCCTGTATCAGTAACAAAAACAGTTAGAGAAGGTCTCTATACAATTACAACATCACTTGAAAATAGTGGTCCAGATGAAACGGAAAGAGTAGTAGAACCACCTAAACCCGTCTTTGATACAAGTTCTTCTATGGGTAAGGCAGATAGAAAACTGTATAGAGCAAAACCAATTTTAGGTAAAAAAGTTTCTGGTTTCTTTAATAAGTATGCAGTACTTCCTTTTGATCCTCAGGGCGAAAAAATAAAATCTGTATCAGAAACTCCAAAGGCATTCTTTGAGAATGAAGGTGGTAATCTTTATCTCAAGATTACTGGTTCTGGTAGAATGAAAGTTGACTTTGAAATGAAAGTTGATGACAATCTAACCACATCTGGATTAGCACTCAGGGAGGTTAAAATTGAAACTGATAATGATTTATTGACATTACGAAGAGATATCAGAGAGGTAAACGTATCGGGGGATGATGATGATCTTCCTCAAATTCGTTTAGTTGAGAACCAAAACTTAAAAATTAAAGGTTCTGGTGACTTCACTGCTGGAAAAAGATATCGTATCAAACAGATAGGAGGTAGTTCAACGAGTGGATTTGGTCCTGTAGATAGTACAAAAATTGGTTTTGATGATAATATTGACAATGGATTTGATAGCAACGCAGATTTAAGAATAACAAGCACTAAAATTTTAAAGCAGGAAGAATCATCAACCACCTACTCTACCGATTCATATGCAGGAGAACATCTTATCCGATGGGAAAAAGTAAACTTTCCTCAAGATGGAAATTATACTATTAGAGCTGCTGCAGATGATAGTGCAAAAATATTCATCGGAAATATATCAGGCAAAGGTAAGATAGGAATTGGAAATGGTCTAAAGAATAGAGAGAAAGGTGGTGATGAATATGTAATGACAGCCAACGCATCTGAAGCAAAGACCGAATTAGCATTCTTCGCTAAAGGAGACTATAGAATTAGAGTTGAACTTACACAGAAAAGAGGTAAGACTTTACAAAATGGCAACCCTATGGGAATTGCTATTGAAATCCGGACTGCATCTTCTGAACAGGTAATAGATGTTGAAAATCTAGAAAGTTGGCAAGAGAACCCAATGGGTCTCGCGTTAACAATCAAAGCACCAACAGCACCAATTCCAAGAGAGATCCCACCACCACAAGAGGGCAGATGTCCCAATAATCCAATGTGGACAACTAGATTTACTCAAGGATCTAGTGGTGATAATTGGTATCCTGCTTTTGATAGTAGATGGGAAAAGTTTATGAATCGTTTTGCAATGTCTCCGGTAAAACCAAAGTCGAGTCCAGAGAGTTCTGAGTCCGGTGTAACGTTCGCTAAAAGTTGGAATGTTGATGTGCCATATGATGGTTTTTATGGCGTTAGAGGTTCTTGTGATAACACTGGAACTATAACTGTTGGTGGATCATCTTTTAAACTTGAAGGGTTTTCAGTACCACTTCCAACCTTAAATAAAGTCTTCTTAAGTGAAGGAAGCACAACTGTAACAGTTAGTGTAGAAAATACTGCCCAGAAATCTTTTGTCAAAAAACCTAAAGTAATTTTTGACACTGCCGATTGGGTTAATACTGCAGAAGAAGTTGATATTGATATTGTTAAAGAGTCTATGCTTTGCCATGCAGGTGGTGGATTTGGAGGAACTTCAGGTAAAAAACAGAACTAAGTAGGTAAGGTAAAGAAAGGAAAAGGTGGTAGAGGTGCTCCTGGTGAAGGACAACAAGATGGAAGTAAAGGTGGAAATGGTGGTGGTGCTGGTCTAAGAAATGGTAGGTCAGCAAAAACTGGTAAAGGTGGAACCATTGATGGTGGTTATGGTGTAGATCTTGGAGGTTCTGAAAGAGGAACTGCGAATGAAATTAGAAGTGCTACTGATGATGGAGGAAAGGGTGCTAAGTATGGCGCTGGTGGCGGTGGAAACCGTGGTGTTGGTAATGCTGGTGATGGTGCTAAGGGTGCGGTTAAAATTATCTGGGGCAGCACAGGAAAAAGTGTAACTTACACAGACCCAGGAATTTATGAGGTATTAGTTCCTCAAACTGAACCAGGAAAGTTAAATCGAACTGCAGTTAAAGCAATTTGTATTGGTGGTGGTGGATCTGGTTACACAGATAGAGCAGGTGATTCTTATGAAGTTATAACTGGTACTGGTGAGGGAGAATCTTTCTATTATGATGGTGACGGTAGAAGAAGAACCATCAAAATTGAAACTGAAGTAAAACAAAAGATGGTTAAAGGTGGTGGCGGTGGTTCTGGTGGTGCATATGCATATGCCACAGAAAAACTTCCTGCCGGAACTAGACTTGAGATTGTAGTTGGTAAAGGTGGTAAGGCAAAATTAGATAGAGAAGAAGGTTCTTCAGATGGTGAAGATAGTTATGTAAAGATTCTTACAACAGCGATTGATAAGGAATCAAAAAAACCAAAGAAAGTTAAAGGAAAAGGTGGTATACGTTATAATGGTCCTCTTATTACAAGTTATAAAAAGAAAGGACGCAATCCAAAGGATCATTTAGGTCCATATTTATCTCCTTTCTTTGTATTTGGAAGGCAGGCAACAGATGAGATTCAAGGAAGAGAGTGGAAATTTACTTGGGAAAATGTAGATTTTCCTATCGATGGTAAGTACACTTTCCGAACTGAAGCAGATGATAAGATGGTTGTCAGAGTTGATGGTAGAAGAGTTCAGAGAACAGAAGTTTCAGAAAATATAGAAGAAAAAGATAAAAGATTTACTAAGGGTAAGAAAACCATTGAGATTACATTAGAAAACTCAAATCAACCAGGAACTAATTTTGTTTTAAACCCAGTTTATTGTGGACTTGAGATTCTTGCACAAGTCCCAACAGAAACTAATGACCAATCTTCTTGGAAACAAAATCCTGTTGGTGCTTCTGCCATTTTGATTCCTCCACCATGTCCTCAAGAAATAGGTGGTATTGGTGTTATTGATGATGTTGTGGTCACAACACCTGGTGTTGGATATTCTGGCGGGGATGGTCCTGGATATCCAGTTATTCTTGAATTGGAAGATATAATCATCGAAAATCCTGGAATTAATTACGATCCAGGTGATCCACTCATAGTTATTGGTGGATTTGAAACTCCAGATTTTATTCCAGTTAATACCAATACACCAATAACTCCACCAGGTTTATTGACTGATGATGGCGGTGGTTTTCCAGATGGAGGATCAATTGGTCCTATTCTTGGTGATGATGGTACTGACCCAGGTTCTGGAGGTGGGGGTGGAAGTCCTCCTGTGAATTTTGATCCCAATATTCCAGGACAACCAACAGGAACCGGTGGAGGTACTGGTGGAGATATTACAGGTGGTACTGGAGGTACTGGTGGTGTAGGTGATGGTGTAGGTGATGGTACTGGCGCTGTAGGTGATGGTACTGGAGGAATTGGAGGTCCAGGTGATACTGGGATTCCTGGCACAGGAACTCCTGTGCCTAACACCGGTAGTAGGAATCCAGTTTTAAGACTTGTTACTGGACCATTTGGCACTGTGGTAGGTGTTGATGTTATTTCTCCAGGGTCAGGATTTACAAGAACACCAACAATATCCATTCTTTCTGACACTGGTGTCAATGCTGTTTTAAGACCCACATTTAAAATTGTAAGAGATCCAATTGGGGTTGACCCACAAACTTTGATTCAGGTAACAGACTTGGTCGGTCTCAAGCAGACTGGATATATAGATGGTAGAGCATATTATGGTCAGGTATTCATTAAGAATGGTCTACGCTATGCTGGCGTCTATGAGACAGTAGGAGAACTTGTTCGTGTCTTTGATACCTTGCAGGAGAGCATCACTAGAGAGGTCACTACAAGACCTTCTGCAATCCTTAGACAGGGTACGGACATTCAAAGTAATGATCCTAGACTTAATCTTCCCGGAACACCTGATAATATAACTTAAATATAATGTCAACACAAAGGCACTCACAACCAACAAGACTACCAGACAAGAATTCATCTTCTGGACAAGCAGACGCAAACTTTACTGCGATTCGTTACGGAAATGACCATGGTTCAATTCACTTTGGTCATATACATGAAGATGGTTCAGTAACTGCATCAGTTCTCTTACAAGGAAATGATGGACGCCATTCTTTCTGTATGGATAAAACAGGAAGACGAAAAGGTTGGACTCAATCAACATCTCCTGGAAATTTTACAGTTTCTTGTGGTGACGATAACGAAGAGGCACAAGACACCTTGATGCTTCACGCAAAAAATGGTAATATATGTATTGTTGCTGAAAATGGTAAGGTAAGAATTGAAGGAAAGGATATTGAATTCAATGCTACAGGAGAAGATAGTTCAAAAGGAAATATTCGACTCCATGCATCTGAAAATATCACCCTTGATGCTAATAAAGTTCTAGTAAATGCTAAGAACAAACTATCAATGGTAACTTCTGGTGATGCTGAGTTAGCAGCAAACGCTCAGTTACAAATTTATGGTTCAATTATTCGTGGTGTTACTGATGCTTGTTCAGTAAAAGATTCTAAAAATAATCTGCAACGAATTCAAAAGAAAAATAACAATGCATAGGAGCAGAGATGTCATTTGGTTTTGATGATATGAATGTTGGTGGTCAACTTAAAGTTGGCCAAGGGTTTGTTCCCGCTATTAAGGAAGGAAACTCAAAGATTAATGGGTCTGCATTTGTCGAGGGTCCTATGGTTGTTGGTGCTGGAGTTCACTTTCCAACACCATATGCATCATTGATGGTTGGTCCTTTGGCCAATCCAGACCCAGATTGTCCTCCACCTTTTGCACCTGGGGCATTATGTCAAGGTCTCAGTAATCCATACTCATTAATTGTTTCTCCTAACGCAGGTGTTATGGGAAACTTGGAT
>Ga0181393_1000347_pt1 | contig 17556 bp, 8 predicted proteins | sample 16SPOviralmetaG_FD_130122 | JGI IMG/M metagenome (GOLD analysis project Ga0181393, IMG submission 130122) | Marine viral communities from the oligotrophic San Pedro Time Series (SPOT) site, San Pedro Channel, CA, USA - 16 SPOT_SRF_2010-10-21 | ecosystem: Environmental > Aquatic > Marine > Strait...
AGATCCCAGTGATAGCAGTGGTTCTCCGAGCAGTTATATGGGGGTGCGTTTTTTATGCGGGTGATGGGCGATGCGATTATAAAAACCGCTAACTTCCCTAACCTACAACGAACCAAAAACGAGCGCTAAATATTCTTCAAATAAAAAAATTTTTGCCAGTAAAAAATCATGAATAACCTCGGATTAGAAATAGTGTTCTGGACTGTGGTTACACTTTATATTCTAACCAAATTAAATGTGTTTCGCAAGTAGATATGGACAGTAATATAAGTGTCACAGTACCCTGCCTCTGGTAGGGTTTTTTGTTATAATAAGAGTAGAGAGAAAAAAAAATTCGCCCCATGAAAACACTGGCCAAGATCGTCTTAGGTATCCTTGCTTATAACTATGTCAAGGCAGACTTTCATCGTAAGGAATCAACTCATGTTGGTTATCGTACGAATATGGAAAGATCGCAAATACCGAACAACGGAGGTCTATAGACAACGAATAAATAATATGGTATAATATGAATGTGAACACTACATTTTATGGCTAAAGGATTTAAAGTGATTCCCAAAGAAACTCCTAAAAAGGAGGAATGGGATTATGATAAGATTAAACAGAGAGTGAAAGGTAAGCAAATAGTTTTCTGTCTTCCAGGCAGAGGTTGTTCTTATATCTTTCTTAAGAATTTTGTACAGTTATGTTTTGACTTAGTACAGAATGGCAATGGAATACAGATATCTCAAGATTATTCCTCAATGGTTAACTTTGCACGTTGTAAGGTATTAGGTGCGAATGTATTGAGAGGCCCTAAACAGGTTCCTTGGGATGGTAAACTTAAGTATGATTATCAGTTATGGATTGATAGTGATATTGTTTTCGATACCAATAAGTTTTGGCAGTTGATTGATCTTGCAACAAAGGATGCAGAGGTCACTCAGGAAGTCAAGGATAAGGATGGTAATCTTGTCAGTACACAGATAGGTATTGATGATAGTAAGGTCAAAGAGATTGTTGCTGGTTGGTATGCCACTGAGGATGGACATACTACATCAGTTGCACATTGGTTAAGTGAAGAAGACTTTGCAAAGAATGGCGGAGTTATGAATCACGAGACAGTCGAGTCGATCACGAAAAAGAGAAAACCTTTTACTGTCGATTACACAGGATTTGGTTGGACACTGATTAAGAATGGTGTCTTTGAAAGATTAGAGTATCCTTGGTTTGCTCCGAAGATGCAAGTCTTTGATAGTGGCAATGTACAGGATATGTGCGGAGAAGATGTATCGTTCTGTTTAGATGCAAAGAAAGAAGGTATGGTGACATGGTGCGATCCACGAATACGAGTGGGTCATGAGAAGACGAGAGTAATCTGATGGCAGGTTTGATCTTTATTGGAATAATCTTTGTGATTCTCTACATCTTATATTTTTACAATCCACATTCATAGGAGTTATTATGGTTAAAGGTAAATTAGAAAAGAAGTATCGTTTGATACATAATGGGCGCGAACTCTCCAAAGGTTTGTTGAGTGAAGCAGGCAAGTATGATGCAATGCAGATACTGGTTCAAAGATTTGACGAAGGACGTGAAGATGCAATTGACCCTGATGAGGTTGAGATCATTGACGTAACCAAGGAGAAGTAAGTAAATGGCAGTTCGTTTTAATTCAGGCATTGCGACCATTGAGTCACGTCCAAAGAAAACACGACAGGGACAGTCAGTGAATACTAAACTTTCTGCAACCAGTCGCAATAAGTCAAAGAAGAAGTATCGGGGTCAGGGTAGATGAGCACACTGATTACGAATCTACCTTCTTATGAGGTATGGGTGAGAAAAGAGTACCTGACCGATCATAAGAGTGGTCATGGTGAATTTGTGAAAGGAGTATGGGTTTCTGCAAAGAGTATTCCTGGCCGTGCGTTTTATTTTGAAACGTATCTACCAGAGTATGCTGCAATGTTTGATAAGTTACCGATAAGCGCTTTTCTCTCCTCTCCTGAGATACCCGATCCAGATATGACACTACATAATCTACAGTTCTGGAACTGTATGGACTATGGTGTCGTTGCGGTACAGAAACAATTCATCGGTTCAATGCACTATGAGGTCTATACAAGAGACTATGGTAATCAGACTGGTACATATATTTGTACTTTAGATAACTATCACTCTGATGTAGACGCTATCGACTACTCGACCAGTGAACAACCAGCGGAACATAAGTCTCATAACCTGTTAGAATTAGATAATGGTCAGTTTGCACTGTATCCTAACAACAGAATGAGGATATATGACAACAGTATCACTCCTGAGACACCTAAGATTCCTGATTTTAAGGTTTCAACCGTGTATTATCAGGTGGAGAATGGTCATGATCGTGATGGATTAGGTTCAGAAGAGAATTATTTTTGGAAAACAGCGAAAGAAAGGTCTCTTGACGTGAGTGTAGGTGCTGGAGGCACTGATATGAACGCTGATTTTTATGGTGGTGACTTTAAAATTGACTTAAATGAACCAGAATTGGGATGAAATGAGTGAGCATCTAATACTAGATGTCTACGATGGGTATTTTGAGGACTTAAACAGTCCTAATTTCCTTCGGGACATCTTCACTCGTGCTATTTTGAAGTCGAAGATGACAATATTAAATGAATATACACATAAATTCAGTCCATGTGGTGTCACATCTCTTTTTGCATTAGCAGAAAGTCATGTTTCTTGTCATACTTGGCCTGAATTGGGTCGTATGAACGCAGATTTCTTCACTTGCGGCGAAAAAGACCCTCGAATTTGTGCTAAATACATTATTAACGCTTTAGAATCTGAAAAATATCGAATTCGTGTTATAAAAAGGTAAAAAAATCGGTATAAATAAAAACAGCAAACTTTTTGTGTAGATAGTGACTTCTAGGGCATTCAAAGATATCAATTTATCCTTCAAACGTCATCCTGTGACGAATGATGTGGTTGCAATTCGTAATGAAGATGCTATTAAAAGATCTGTAAGGAACATAGTTTTCACAATTTTAGGTGAAAAACCATTTGATCCGACATTTGGATCAATAATTAATGATTCTTTGTTTGATTTAAGCACTAATTTAAATGAAATTCGTGTTTCAGATGAAATTACGTCATCTTTAAGTAGATTTGAACCAAGAATTAGTAATGTGATCACAACAGCGAGAGTGTATTCAGATACAAATGAATTGAATTGTACAATTCAATATGATATTACTGGACTTTCAGCACCAACACAATCAGTCGAAGTTATCCTACAACCAGCTAGAGTATAATGGCTTTCGGTCAATATGTAAATTTAGATTTTGATGAAATAAAACTGTCTATCAGAGATTATCTGAGGGCAAATACAAATTTCACCGATTATGATTTTGAGGGGTCTAACCTTTCAATAATTATTGACGCACTGGCGTATAATACATACATCACTGCATACAATACTAATATGGCAGCGAATGAGTGTTTTCTTGACTCCTCTACTCTTCGAGAAAACGTTGTTGCACTTGCCAGAAATATTGGATATGTTCCTCGATCTCGTAAATCTGCAAGAGCAAAGATATCTTTTACAGTTGATAGTCTTGAAGATACATCAACACTTACATTGAACGCTGGATTGATTTGTAATGGTGCTGGTCAGAACACAAACTACATATTTTCAATTCCAGAGGATATTACAGTTCCTGTTACTAATGGAGTTGCTGAATTTAGTGAGATACAGATATTTGAAGGAACTTATGTTACTGAAAGTTTCACAGTTGATACATCTTTAGCAAATCAAAAGTATATTTTAGATAATTCATTCATTGATACATCAACAATTAAGGTTAAGGTGTTTCCATCTGAATCTTCATCATCAAGTGTTACATATAAACAAATTGATAACATTGTAGGAGTTACTTCAACCGCAGCTTCTTATCTTTTACAAGAAATTGAAGATGAAAGATATGAATTAATCTTCGGAGACAATGTAATTGGTAAAAAATTATCAAATAACAACTTTATTGATGTTTCATACATTGTAACTGATGGAAGGGATGGAAATGGTGCTTCAGAGTTCAGTTTTGTAGGAAATATTACAAATCAAGATGGTGCTGCCATAAATGCATCATTAGTTTCATTAGTTTCAACTGATGAAAAGTCAAGAGATGGTGATGAAATCGAATCAATATCATCAATTAAGTATTATGCACCTCGAATTTACTCTTCTCAGTATCGTGCAGTTACGGCATCGGATTATGAAGCAGTTTTAGGTTACATTTATCCAAACGTTGAATCTGTCACCGCTTTTGGTGGTGAAGAAATGAGTCCACCTCGTTTTGGAAAGGTTTTTATGTCTGTAAAACCTCGAAATGGTGATTTTCTATCAGACGAGACAAAAAGAGAGTTGATACAAAGATTGAAGAGTTATGCGGTTGCTGGTATTGTACCAGAATTTATAGATTTAAAATATTTGTATGTTGAGTTACAATCAAATCCATATTATAATCCAAGTTTGAATGATGATCCAGACAATTTAAAAACTGGTATCTCAAATGCTCTCACACAGTATTCACGTTCAATAGATGTTAATAAATTTGGTGGTAGATTCAAATATAGTAAGGCTATATCACTTATTGATAGCGTTGATGCATCAATTACATCAAATATCACTCTTGTAACAATTAGACGAAATCTAAAAGCAGTTTTGGGTCAATTTGCTCAATATGAGGTTTGTTATGGTAATCGATTCCATACTCAGGAGAGTTCTTATAACGTAGTGTCAACAGGATTCACGATTGAAGGTGTTACAGGCACTGTTTATCTTGCAGATGAAGTAATTAATCGTGAAAAGGGAAGAATTTTCTTCTTTACATATATTGAAGGTGGAACTCCAAGTATTGTAAAGAAAAATGCTGGAACTGTTGATTATATGACTGGTGAAGTTCTTATAGATACTGTAAATATACTTTCAACAGTGGTTGCGAACGGTATAGTTGAAATTCAGGCAATTCCCCATTCAAATGATATTGTTGGACTTCGTGATTTGTATATTAAGTTTGATATGACAAATACAACAATCAATATGATACAAGACCTAATCGCATCAGGAGAAAATACCTCTGGATCAAGATTTGTTCATACTCACAGTTATTACACACCAACTTTCATAAGAAAATCAAATTCTCCAGTTTCAACAGCCGCAGCGATACTTCCATCAACTGCTTCTTCAACTTCAACTACAACCACGAGTGGAGGAACTTACTCAGGTTCAACCACAAGTTCTTCTAGTTCAAGCACTCCTTCATCATCTTCATCATCTTCATCATCTTCTAGTTCTGGATACGGATATTAATGATAGATACCTCAATACAAAGAGTCGAAATCAATCAGGTAATTGAAAATCAGTTACCTGAGTTTGTGCAGTCTGAAAGTCCACTTTTTGTGGATTTCATGAAACAATACTATATCTCTCAAGAGTATCAAGGTGGGTCAATTAATATTGCTGAGAATCTTGACAGATATACTAAATTACAAACATACGTTGGTGCTGCACTTACACAATATACTGGATTATCAACAGATACCGAATCATATTCGGATACAATATTCGTAGATTCGACAAAAGGATATCCAAGTAAGTATGGATTACTAAAAATTGATAATGAAATCATTACTTATACAGGAATTGGAACAACATCATTTACAGGATGTATTCGTGGTTTTAGTGGCGTTGATAATATGGATCAACCCACACGATCAGATTTACTATCATTTAATACCAGTGTAGGAGTTTCTCATACTGGTGGCACAAAAGTTCATAACTTATCAAATCTTTTCATTCGTGAGTTCTTTAGTAAATTAAAAACAACATATGCTAGTGGATTTGAAAATCGTAAATTAAGTAGTGATTTAGATCAAGTTAAGTTCATTCGTCAAGTTAAAGATTTTTATCGAACAAAGGGGACAGAAGAGTCATATCGCATTTTATTTCGAGTATTATATGGTCAAGAAGTTAATGTTATTAAACCATCACAGTTTTTAATTAAACCATCTGATGCTGATTATGGTTTTGCACAAGATTTTGTTGTCAAACCTGTCTCTGGAGATCCTCGTAATTTAAAAGGATCAACACTTTTTCAAGATGCTGACGAGGATGATGGTAATATTCGAGGTGCTTCTGGTGCGATATCAGATGTTAAAGACTTTTTATATGGTGGAGAACACTATTATCAGATTAGTGTATCACAAGATTCAATTGACGGTGATTTTATAATTCCAGGCAGAACTCGTGTTACTGATTCAGTATCACTTGGTTCAACTGTTATTACAGTTGATACAACTGTTGGATTTCCTACAAGTGGATCTTTATCATTACCGACAGCAAGTAACGCTGGAGTTGTTACTTATACAAGTAAAACTGCAAATCAATTTGTAGGAGTAGACACATCTATTGATGTTTTAAGTGTTGGAGATGATGTTAGATATAATAATGTTGCATATGGATATTCTTTTGCAAATAATACAAATAAGATCGAAGTATTAATCACTGGTGTTTTAAAGGATTTTTCAATTCCAGATACAACTTTTTACTTTAATAAAGGTGATAAGGTTAAAGTTGGTTCATTTGGTATCAATAAAAGTTCTGAAGATTCTAACTTTGGTTCATGGGTCTATAACTCTGCTGTAAGATTTACGCCAAAAACTGTCTTAAGACAATCAAGTAGTAGTTTTAAAATTGAAAGTCTTTCTGATCACGGATTCTTAGAAGAGGATGCTATTGAAGTTTTAGATGGTAATTCTAATTTAGTTGCAGTTGGTCGTGTTTTAAGTGTCATTAGTAGTTCAACATTTATAGTAGGTGACTTGCCTGGCGTTGCTGAAAACAATTTTGCATTTATTCGTAGAAGATTAAAGAGAGGTAATAGTTCTCTTCATGATAATATCACAAAATATACAACTGATGTTCAAAATGTATATAATCATGGTAGCGATAATGCACTAGCATTACCTCCACATCCTCATATGTACGTCGCCTCTCCTTCTTTACCGAGTTTAGGCAATGAACCTATAGTTGCACCAGATAGGTCTATAACATGGACTGGCGCTACTGGCGGAGACCTTATACAGTTGATACAGGTTACAGAGGGTGCAGCAGATCATGGATTCTATTCTGGAGAAGTTGTTACATACAATGTAGTTAACGGTTTCTTAGGTCAACTCATTGATGGTAAAAATTATTATATAAGTCGTGTTGATTCTAACAATATTCGTCTTGCAAACTCTTTGCCTGACTTAGTAAACGGTGATTTTGTAGATGCAACTGGAAATGGAACATTCAAAATCTCTGTTCCCGATTTATCAAACAAAAAACTTGATCATCAAAAATTATTAAAGAGATTTTCATTGAATCCAGTATTTGATGGGGCGAGACGTGAGACAGCGCCAGGCGCCACTGGCATGCTTGTAAATGGCACAGAGATACTAAACTATAAGTCAGGTGATGTTATATTTTTTGGTGGTGTTGAATCAATAGATGTTTTAGAGGGTGGTTCTCAATTTGATGTCATCACTCCACCAACAGTAAGTGTTGAAAGTTTAACTGGAGCTGGTGTGAGTGCGACAGCAAACGTTAGAGGTCAATTTGAAAGAATCGATATTATAGATTCAGGTTTTGACTATGTTGCACCACCAATTATAGAAATTAGTGGTGGTAATGGTAAAAATGCGATTGCAAGATCAAGATTAAAACAAATTGATCACTTTGTAGATTTTGATGCATCATCTACAGGTAATGCAATTAATATCGCAAACGATACAATTGGTTTCGGAACTTTTCATAAGTTTCGTGATGGAGAAGCTGTAATCTATAAAACATTTAATACTGGTGCAATTGGCATCGCCAGTGCTGGTATTACAACAACTTTAATTCAAATTAATCCAGATCAAAGATTAGTTGATGAATCAATCTACTTTGTATCAAAAGTTAATCAATCAACTATCAAACTTGCAAATAATCAGAATGATGCAATAACAAAATCTAATTTAATCAATCTTACTGGTTTTGCTGATGGTTCACAGAGACTTCAAAGTTTAAGAAAGAAATTTGTTTTAGGTCAAATTATCATCGATAATCCTGGCGAAGGGTATGAAAATAAGAGGCGGTTAATTCCTACTGCTGGTATTAATACATATTCTGATTTTATTGAATATACAAATCATGGATTTGAAGATGGAGAACTTGTTAGATATTCAAATAACCAAGTTAAGATTGGTGGATTAGATACAGATCAAGACTATTATATTTTAAAAGTTAGTGACAGCCGTTTCAGACTGGCATCTGCTGGTATTGGAACAACATTGTCTAATGCAAATTATCAATCAAAACAGTTTGTTGGACTGACATCTGTTGGTTCTGGAGATCATGTATTTAATTACCCACCAATAACTGTTCGTGTTAAAGGATCTATAGGAATCAACACATCAGAACCAGAAAACTATCATGCAAGAGTCAATCCAATTGTAAGAGGTTCAATTACATCTATCAACGTTGAGAACGCTGGTCTTGGATATGGAAATGATTCTACCTTTAACTTTAGTATTCCACCTCAAGTTCGTGTTTCCTCTGGTTCATCATCTGAGTATAAAGCGATTGTTACAAATGGAAGAATACAATCTGTAATTATAACTCGTTCTGGTGCAGAATATACATCTACTCCAGATTTAACAATTTTAGGTGATGGTGTTGGTGCGAAAATAATATCATCAATTAGTAATGGAAGAGTTGATCAAGTTACTGTTGATAATGGTGGTGTTGGATATTCAACTGCAAGTGTCGGTGTTCAAGAAGTAATTCCTGGCACTGGTGCTGTATTTTTACCAAAGATCAGATCTTGGGCAGTTAATAATGTTAAAAGATATGAAGATATATTCTATGGTGATGATGGATTCTTAACAAGAGGAGATAATGATGAGGGAATTAAATTTTCAACATTCTATGCACCAAGAGGCCTTAGAAAAATATTAAAATCAAAAAATAGTGATGGTACAATTGACTATACATCAAATGACTTAAATCTTCTAAACAACGCAGAACAAGTTTCTCTCAACCACTCACCTATTATTGGTTGGGCATATGATGGTAATCCAATATATGGCCCATATGGATATGATCGTAAGGATGGTGGTATTGTAAGACTCATGAGATCTGGATATTCTCTCAAAACTACAAGAGAGAATGGCCCTCCTATATCAACATTTCCATTAGGATTTTTTATTGAAGATTATGAATATCTTGGAAATGGTGACTTAGATGAAAATAATGGAAGATATTGTGTTACTCCAGATTACCCAAAAGGAACATTTGCTTACTTTGCAACAATTAATCCAAATGAAAATGAAACTAGTGGAACATTTAAAAACTTCCGTTCTCCAGTCTTTCCATATCTAATTGGTGCTAATTATGCTGCAAAACCTGATGATTGGAACTTCACAGAGACTAATAATCAAGACATTGATTTAAACACTTTAAATCTAAGAAGAAATACAAATCCATATAAACTTGAAGGATCTGGTGCAAATTATGAAGGCATACATGATAGTCGAAAGATAGTTGACCAAGAAATTGAAGTTAATTATGCCTCTGCTGGTAGAATTAATCAATATGAACTATTGAGTTCTGGATCTGGGTATCAAGTTAAAGATCCTCTTAGAATTAAAAATTTAGATAAAGGAAATGGATTTTCTGGTGAAATATCAAAAGTTGAGGGTAAAGAAATTGTATCCATAGCTTCAACTGTAGTTAAAATAGAAAATATAGTATTTACCTATAATAATCAAAATGGACAAGTAACAGGACTCTCATCACAACCACATGATTTAGTTGTCGGCGATCTTGTCACCATCTCTGGACTTTCAACAGATTCCCTAAGAAAATTAGATGGTAGACATCAGATTGGATTTAATACTTCATTCTTAAAATTAAACACAGGTATTGGAACAACTGGCCCAACTGGCATGATTACAAATTTATCTGTGACTGGTGATTTATCTCGAAATTCAATTGCTCCAAATGATGTTCTAGGTATTAATACAGAAAGATTCTTAGTTCTTAATGTTGATGATTTAAATGATAAAGTTAGAGTTAAGAGAGAATTTGATGGAGTCTTAGGAACTGCACATACAAGCACATCTCTAATTACATCTTTAAATCGCAATATCACGTTTAATCTAGGTATAAACACTGATATTCAAACTAGAGTTAACGTTCCATACTATTTTAATCCGACTGAAAGTGTTGCGATAGGAACAGCATCAGGTGTTGGTATTGGGTCAACTATTAGTTACTCATACAAAGTTGTTGGGGGTGCTTCAACTGAGAGATTTATACCAACTCAAAATATATTTTTACAAGATCATGGATTTGAAACTGGAGATAAACTCATATATTCAAGTGATGATGGAACTCCACTTTTAGTTTCTAACGGCATAAATGCAGTTCCTAACTTTAGATTAACTAATAACTCTCCAGTATTTGCTATAAAAGAGAGTAAAGATTTACTAGGAATATCTACAAATTCTTTGGGAATCGGATCTACTGGAGGAATAACTGGTATTGGTTCAACAGCTTATCGTTTATTCTTTGATGGTTTTGGAAGTGGTGAATCACATAGTTTCACACCAACAAAACCTCAGATAACTGGATTCGCTGAAAAAGTAGTTGGGACTGTTGTTTGTAAAGAGTCTCATAATTTAATTGCAAATGATCGTATTTCAATATCTGTAATACCAGGCATTACAACTACATTTGATATTCAATTTGATGATACAACTCGTCGAACATTTGTTAATCCAATTAACTTTGGTGCGTCTGCTGTAAATATTAACAAAGATGAAATTATACTTCCTAATCATGGATATAAAACTGGTGATAAAATATTATACAAATCATCTAGTCCAGCAAGTCCATTATTTAATAACTTTACATACTTTGTAGTAAGAATTGATAAGAATACAATCAAATTATCTTCAACTGCGTTTAAATCTAAAAAATTAATACCTGATTGCATTTCACTCACATCAACAGGATCTAATCACACTATAGCTCTCATCAATCCACCATTATCATTAACTCGTGGATACAAAGTTGGTTTTGCTGTATCTGACACATCATTAACACAAGTTATATCTGGAAAAAGAACACAGGTGTTTGATTTTGAATTATTCAGAGATACAAACTTTACAAATCCATATTTTAACAATACAGAGGATGATGGATTCCAAGTTATAGGTGTTGGAACAGTAGGAGTCACAACCACTGCGAGAGTTGATCTATCTGTAACAGAAAATGCTCCAAATGATTTATTTTACAAACTAACACCTGTAAACTTAAATGTTAATGCTCCATTTAAGAGAAATCCTATTGTTGATACTGATGTAATTAATCATTCAAGTTTAAAAATATCAGATAGTGTTTACAATGGCGATTATGTTATTACAGGTATCGGAAGCACTACATTCTCATTTGTGTTACCATCTCAACCAGAAAAAGACGGATACACAAAAGAAGAATCAACAACTTTAAAATATAATACTTCGTCTACTCATGCTATAGGATCTATCAATAGAATTAGAATCGTATCAAAGGGTAGAAACTATCAAAATATTCCTGTTGTGACATCAATTGGATCTACTCTTGGAGTTGGCGCTGTAGTTAGATTGAATAGTAACGAAACAGGCAAATTAAGAAATTATACAATTAAAAACATTGGATTTGATTACTCAGCAGATAAAACAATTCAACCATCTGTTCAATTACCACAAATACTGAGATTAGATAGATTATCTAAAATTGAAAACATAGGAATTAGCTCTGGCGGTAAAAATTACTTAGAACCACCCAATATTGTGGTAATTGATCGTGTGACTGGTTTAACTAAAGACGAAGTTTTAACTGAGACTGACTTACAAGGAACATCTGTATCTGAGGTTAAAATTTTAAGAAATACAAACTCTTTATATGATACGAATCCAAAAATAGTCGCCACAAATAATAATAATGGAATTAAAGTTAAAAACTTATCATTTACAAGTGGCACTAATGTTGTAACTCTAACACTCGAAGGTGGTTATACTTCATCAACATATCCTTTTACTTTGGGAGAAAAATTATATGTTGAAAACATAGGTATTGGATCAACAGGAAGTGGATTTAACTCAGCAAACTACGATTATGAACCTTTTGTAATCACTGGTGTTAACACAAACCCAGGCGGAGGAAATGCTACCGTTTCTTACAAATTAGATTCATCAGTTACTCAGCCAGGCACATTTAGTGCATCAAAATCATCAGGACAAGCAATACCCTTTGAAAATATTGCACAGTTTGATATTGGTGTTGATACAAACCAATTTAGTGTTGGTGAAATTGTAAGCACAGGTGATAAACAGGGAACGGTTGTTGCATGGAATGAGAATAATAAGTATCTTAAAGTTCTTTCAAATGATACATTTAATGTTGGAGAATCAATTAATGGTTCATCTTCCAAATCAATTGCGTTGATTGAACAAACAACTAAATTTGATTCTGTGTTTAATATTGACTCTGATTCAGAATTTAGAAGTGGATTCCGAAGAGATACAGGAAAATTAAATACGGAACTACAGAAATTAGCAGATAATGATTATTACCAGACATTCTCATATTCATTAGGCAGTACAATTGATTATGACACATGGAAAGATCCTGTTAATAGTTTAGGTCATGTTGTTGGATTTAGAAATTTTGCAGATGTAAGTGTTGTCTCAATTGCATCTACTGATGACAAGAATCGCAGTAATGCATCTGTTGGTGTATCAAGTGCAGTCGCTGTGGTTGTTGCAGATTTAGTAAGTGAAGATGAATCTCTTCATATGTCGTATGATTTTGATTTGGTCACAGAAAATTCTAAGGATGTAAACGGTTTATTCGCATCTGATGAAATTAATTTTGGTAATAGAATATTAACTGATTACATTGAATCTAGAACAAACAGAGCAATTTCAGTTGATAGTGTTAGTTCTCAGTTTAATGACTTACCTCGTGCGACTGCATTCTCTGATGTTTTTGCTTTTGACATTGATGAAGTTGATGGCGTTAAATTCTATGTGCTACTTTTTGACACTAGATTTTCAGGTGAAAAAGAAATAATTCAGGTTAATCTAATTCATGATAGATCCATTGGTTACATGATGAAGTTTGGTCGTGTGGAAACATCTATAGATCTTGGTGATTTTGATTTTGCAATAACAGGAACAACAGGCAATTTAAGATTCGTTCCAGCTAAATCTAAGTTTAACAATTATGCTTTAAGATTATTTGCTATAGAAACATTTAAAAATACGATTGCATCCGAGGGAGATATTGGAACCGAGATAAACGTTGGAGTTGGTGTTAGTATCATATCCTCATCAGCTGGTATTGGTTCTACAGATCCATCTCCAGTTCAAGTTGTGGGATTTGGAACCACTGCGGTTACAACTTCTAAATTGCTTGTTCAAACACAAGAGTTAGGTGGTCAGGAAAGAACTCAAATAAACGAGTTGGTTGTATTGAATGATAGTGAAGAGGTGTATCTCTTAGACTATGCACAGATGATTAATGATAATATATCTGCTACTAACTCTCCAAGTGTCGGACTTGGAACATTTGGTGCAGATGTAAGATCTGGTATCACAAGTGTTTACTTTACACCTGAGACTGGAATTGGTGTAACGATGAGAGTTCATCAAACATCCATAGGTTCAACTGCAACAGGTATTGGAAGTACAACCATATCACTGACAGAGTTACTATCAACAACTACTAATATTGCAGCAACAGGAACTCCACAGGCCACAAGAATAAGTGGAATTAATTCCAACACATATACTGCCTTTGATGCATTAATTGAAATACATGATACAACAAATGACAAGTATGCTGTCACTCAGGTAACTGCGATTCATGATGGTAGTGAACCTTTCTTTACAGAATTTGGTTACATGGATAATTTCTCTACAAACAATACTTCAACATCTGGTCTTGGAGTTATTGGTGTTGGTTATTCAACAGCATCTGGTGGTGATATTGAACTTCGTTTAACTCCTCCAGCAAATACAGCGATAACAACTAAAGTATTCCAAAGAAACTTTAATGAAACTGGAACAGGTGGAGTTGGTTTTGTTACATTTACAAATTCTAGATTAAAGTCTGCTGAAGGTTCATATACTGGAACAGAGAATGACATCAAGTTCTCATTCCCTCTAAAACATGCTGGAGATCCAATATTCCATAAGACATTTGATTCATCAGACACTGCCGTAGTTGATGTTACAAATGATACATTTGTGGTCAATAATCACTTCTTCCAGACTGGTGAAGAAATAACTTATACACCAACTGGTGCTGGTACAACAATGAGTATCGGTATCGCAGCAACGGCTATTAGTGGAATTGGTGTTACCACAAAATTACCATCTACAGTATTTGCAGTTAAACTTGCAGAAAATAAATTTAAAGTCGCTAGAACGGCGGCTGAGTCACTACAAGCTATTCCAAAGGTTATTGATGTGTCATCTGTTGGAATTGGAACAACTCATTCATTTACTTCAAAGAATCTTAACTCTAAAGCTTTAATAACTCTTGATAATAACATTCAAAGTCCAGTAATTCAATCTCCTGTAAATGTCAAACTATCATTTGATGCAGCGTTAGAAACTGACTTCATTACAATAACAGGTATATCATCATTCTTCTCAGGTGATACGATTAAAGTTAATGATGAGTTTATGAAGATTGATACTGTTGGTATTGGATCTACAAATAGAATACTTGTAAGAAGAGGAAGACTTAATTCTGCAATCGCAAATCATAGCGCTGGTGATACTGTTACTAAATTCTTAGGTAACTATCAGATTGTTGAAGATACAATTAACTTTACAGATCCACCGAAAGGTGAAAAAGGCCCAGCTGGATTAACAACCACATCTACGTTCGCTGGTAGAGTATTCACTAGAACTGGAGTTCCTGGCGGAACACAAGAAACTTATGCAGATAACTTTGTGTTTGATACTGTGGAGGAACAGTTTACAGGAATCTCAACTAACTTTATTCTAAAATCTAGTGGTTCAAACGTAACTGGATTTGCAACTAATACAGGTGTGATTCTTTTAAATGAAATATTCCAGAATCCAAATGATGATTATACAATTGTTGAGACTGCTGGTATCACTTCTGTAAGTTTTACAGGTGTTGGTGCCACAAACAATTATGATGTGAACATATCATCAGTTCCTAGAGGTGGTATTATTGTTTCTGTTGGTGAAACAACAAACTTTGGATATCAACCCTTAGTTGCTGCTGGTGGAACTGCGATTGTATCTGCTGCTGGAACTGTTGAGTCTGTATCAATCGGAAACAGTGGCTCTGGTTATCGAGTCGGATTACAAACAAATATACTTGTTAAGGCTCGTGGAAGTTCTGGCATTGTAACTATAGGTAAGGCAAATGTATCTGCTGGACTAGTTACTTCTGTAACTATTACAAATGGTGGTGGTTCTGGATTTAGTTCTGCAACTCCTCCAGTTCTTGAGTTTGAAAAACCACTTAACTATGAAAACTTAAGGTTAGTTGGTAGTTCAACTGGTATCGGTGCGTCCATATCGGTTCGTGTTGGCACCGCATCAAGTATAATTAGTTTTGAAATTACGAACTTTGGATATAATTACAAAATTAATGATGTTCTTACAATAGAGGAAGGTGGACAAGCTGGAATTCTAACAGATGCGAATAAAGTAGTTAAGGATTTCCAATTAACTGTCCTTGATACATTCAACGACAGTTTTGCTGGATTCACATTTGGTGAACTAGAAAAATTAAATAGTTTTGAAAATCTATTTGATGGTGATAGAAGATCATTCCCAATAACTAAGACCATTGGTGCGGTTGAAACACCAATTACTATAAGGTCTGCGAAAGGATCTCCAATTAAAGTTGCAGATAACACTTTAATATTCTTAAATGATATTCTTCAAGTTCCTAATGAGAGTTATGTGTATAGTGGTGGTTCACAAATCACATTTTCTGAAGCTCCTAAAGCAGATGATAAATTAAGAATTTATTACTATCGTGCATCTGATGATGATGTTCTTGAAGTTGATATTCTAGAAACAGTCAAAACTGGTGATCAATTAACAATTAATAAATATCCTGATGTTGGTCTAGATGACGCATTCCAACAAGAACCAAGAACAGTTACAGGTATTACAACATCTGATACAGTAACTACAAACACATATGTTAAGGCTGGAATTACAACTGTTAGAACACTTGAGAGACCAGTTACTTGGAAGAAACAAACACAAGATGTATTTGTTAATAACATAGGAATTGGTAAAGATAGAGTTGAATTAGAACCTAATATCAGACCAACTGCATATATCATTAAGAGTGTTTCTGCTGGTTCAAGTGAGGTATTTACAGATACAGCGGTTCCAATGTTTAATCAATTAGATGATCTTGTTGAAGTTAAGCAGAAAGTCTTAATTCTTGATCGAACATCTAAAACTGGAGTAGCTGCAACAGCTGTAGTTTCTGCTGGTGGATCAATAACCAGTATTGTAATATCTAATGGTGGATCGGGATACACCGTTGCACCAAAAGTTTCAATCGGCGTCACCGCTGGAATCGGCACGATTACTGCTGGGGTTGGTACAACTTCTGGAAATGCAACTGCGGATGCAACCGTGTCTGCTGCTGGAACAATATCTGCGATCACAGTCACATACGCTGGATTTGGATATACTCATACAAGTCCACCATTAGTCATGATTGAACCAGAAGCGGTAACTCAAGACGAATTAAGAAGTATTAAATATCAAGGTGATTTTGGTGAAGTGGTTGGAATCGGAACATCAACTGTTGCTGGAATTGGAACAGCATTACAATTTGATTTGTTTATTCCAAAAGGATCTGTTCTTCGGGATACATCAGTAGTGGGAACTGCTGTAACTGTAAGTGGTATTGCATCTGGATATTACTTTACTGTGTTTGATAGCAATGTAGGGAGTGGTTTAACATCATATGATAATCCAATTGGGATTACAACAGTTGGAATTGCAACTTCCTTCCTAGATAATATATACAAGGTGCATAGTGCTAAAACTATACAAGGGCCTGCTCTTGGTATTGGTGCAACTGCTTTGAGAAGAGTAACTGTAAGTGTTAGTTCAACTGAAGGTATTGGTATTGGAAGTGGATCATTTGGTAAGTTCTCATGGGGTCGTTTACACGACTTCGTTAAGAAGGATACTAAGGCATTTACAGCGATCACCAACGATGGTATCACAGGAATTAAAACTGGCCCTGTAATCATTAGAACTAGTGATTTAAAAGAGTCCTATTCTTAATATAAATAAAAACAAAAAGTCATTGATAAAATGTCAGCAATTATAACTGATCAACTGCGAATATTAAACTCTGAGAATTTTGTAGCGGGGATAGCTTCAACTACGAATAGTTATTATGCGTGGATTGGTCTTCCTAACCCAGCAGAT
>Ga0181393_1000350_pt1 | contig 17523 bp, 27 predicted proteins | sample 16SPOviralmetaG_FD_130122 | JGI IMG/M metagenome (GOLD analysis project Ga0181393, IMG submission 130122) | Marine viral communities from the oligotrophic San Pedro Time Series (SPOT) site, San Pedro Channel, CA, USA - 16 SPOT_SRF_2010-10-21 | ecosystem: Environmental > Aquatic > Marine > Strait...
AAAAAAAAAAAAAAAAAAAAAAAAAAAAAAAAAAAAAAAAAAAAAAAAAAAAGTAATAAATTATTTTTTCTATATAAAGAATTTTTTTTCTATAAAAAGAACAAAAGCTATGGAGCGGAAATCCCGCTCCAATAAATTACTTTTTCTCGTCAAAGATTTTAATGATTACTTGAAATATAATTACAACTAAAAATACTTCGATCATTAAGCGACTGCGAATAGAGATTGGTTTGGTAAATCTAGGATTTTATTTCCAATTACCTCGTAATCAATTCCTCTATCGTAGTCATCGGTCTCATGGGCTAAATGGGTGACCGCGTTTGCTAACTTCCATTTGGTTGTCGCTCCTTCAGTCTCATCAATTCTATTTAATAAATTATTTAGAATTGAGTCATGCTCCATCTCGGTAAAGTTAAAAGTTTGTTTTAAAACTTTCACCGCTTCCTTTGGTTTGGCAATTACAATACCATCCGCCTCTCTTAATCGATCTACCTGTTTTTGAAAGTTATCCTTATTTGCGGTATGCTCTACCACGTCTTGAACTTTCTGTAATAGTAATCGATTATCATCGGTCTTTGTTTGATCCGATAGCATTGACCACAATTTATCATCAGCTTGAGACGATGTAAGATGCGTTGCTCTCATAGAATTGTCAGCGATGATCAATCCATTATTACAAACACATCGATCAATAAATGGCTTCACATTAATCGCACCGCTTCCAACTTCTGAATTAGAAATGATTACGCCGTATCTTACGACATCACCCTTTTTAACTTCATCAATTAGATTGGTTGCAATCGCTTTGATATATAACTTTGTGTCAGTAATTTGACACTCGGTAATATTCCAATTGTTTTTTGGCTCGAGAAGTATTGGCAAGACTGTAGATGCAATCTCATCGTTATCTACTCTTCGATACTTATCGGAAAGAAATGCTCGAACTAAAAACTTCGCTCCATCTTTCATCTCATGAGTTCTAATCATCTTAGCTGAGTCAGAACTCTTAAACCAATGATTAAAGTTATCCGCGACCAGCTGGGGCTTACTTGCCATCATGCGATCAACGTATGGTCTCGGAACTTGAAAAGACGTTGCCATCTGACCGAGTGCGTGATTATTAATAGCGTAAATATTCGAGTCATTGGAGTTTGTATTCAAATCAAAATTTAAAACGTTATCTTGAGATGCGTACATTCTCATTCCCTCAGTTCTGACAACGTAGTCAGCTTTCTGCTTACTCTCATTAACAATCTTTGTTAAGAGTTCCTCAGCGTTTAGTACTGTTTTTACTTTATTAGACATATTTATTCTCCATTATTATTGTTTATGTAATCCAATACTTAAGTATTGGTGAATACCCAACTGAGCAGGTATTCATAAATACTTAATCTTCTTTTTTCTTATATCCCACGATTAAAAAATCGTATCCATCGGCATCGCTGACATCGATAGTTTTATTAATTAATCCTAAGACATTTCTTTTACTCTCCCAATCAACACCAAACCACATCGCTCCATCTTTAGTAGGGAGCTCTTGCCATCCAAAATTTTTAATTTTTTGAATTTGTTTGGGAGTGAGAAATTTTTTACTCATCGACTTCCTCATCTAATTGGTTGAGATATTGGTCGTTCATTCTTTTGTGACCATGCTCCCAATCATCCCATATTAAATGCCAAGCGACTCCAAGATCACCATCATTTTTTATCTTTCTTAATTGTTCTTTGTAATTAAGAGAAGCAGATAAAATTGCGTGTGCTTCCTTTTGCGATAAAGTAATATGGATTAACTTTTGTGGCTCAGATGGTTTACTCATCTCTACACCTTTCATCAAATAATATTTGAATTAAATTCTGTATTCCATAATCAACAGACTCGTTAACATCATGATAATCATATTTTGTCATCAATGATTGAAAATCGGTTAATGAAATATTGTCAAGTTCTTCCAATATCTTGTCTGGTAGTTCTTTGTTGTATTCTTCACTCATCGAGAATACCTCTTCTTGAATAGCGGAAAGTGATTAGTCTCCCATCCATCGCGATTTCTTAGTTTATCAATTATGAATGCGAACTGCTTTGACTCTTCTGTTAAAACTGCGTTTGTCTTAACGGCCTCTGTCTCTTTTCTTTCGTACATTACTTTCCAAAAATTTGGTGTGTAGTTTTTAATATTTGTCATATTTATTTCTCCTTACGTTTTCTCCAATACTAAGTATTGGCAAATGCCCTCTAAAGAGCATTTGTAAATACTTAATTATTTTTCGTGTATTGTGTAAGTATAATTATCGGGCAAGAAAGACATCTTAAAGCTATCAAGATATTTTATTAAATCATGAAATGTATAAAATGTTTTTGAGTTTCCTTTGTCATCCGTAATTACTACACGATCTTTATAACTACTCATTGAGTCATCGTGGTTGCTGATCCATTTGCGATGACTGTTCCATCATCGTAAATGTAGTAGACCTGACCATCAATAATTTGAATGGTTTCATTTTCCTCGTTCATGTTCTTTCTTGCCTCCAATTTCTAATAGCTTTTAATAAAAGTAGATTGTCTTTAATTAATCCTTCATCAGCATAATTTCTACAATTAAGAACTAACCAAGTTCTTATATTATATATGATTTCTTTATCAGTCATAATAGAGTTCCCGCTTCTTCAAAAGTAGTAAACAAGACTCCACCATCGTTTCCTTCAGTATCAGCGCTTGGACACATCCAATGACCATCGGAAAAAATTATCTTGAGCGTTCCCTCAAATTCTACTCCGAGTCCATCGAGTTCGGTGACTCTTTTTACATCTACAATTGTTCTTCCTTTGAGATGTGTTAAGGCTTTTAATCTAAACTTCTCAGAAGTTTCAGATTTACCTGATCTATAGTTTGCTTCCATATTTATTTCTCCATTTGTTTTTGTATTTGAATATTCGTAAATATTCATGATTACCCAAAGCGGGTAATCAAAAATATTTATTGCTGATACTGTACCAAAAATCTTTCTCTTGATACTTGATGCTTAAAGATGTCAAAGAAATAAGTTTTGCCATCCTCTTGAGTCTCTCTCAACGACTCCATATACATAACTCCATCGAGTTTGTATTTCTTACTCAATGCATTATCGAATGCTTTGAGATGGTCTCTATAAAAAAAATATTTTTCGTTCATGCTAATTCGATCTGCTCTACTTTCCATTTATACTTAGTTAATAAAAAATTAATAACTTTGCTCCATGTCTTTCCATGAAGTGCTGAGTCATAATCTGCCCAGATAAAACTATTATCCTCAGTGACAATAAAATAGTTATCTCCATTGGATAAACTTCCATAGCAGTGAGTAGTTCCACCATCTTTTCTTTTTACTTCAATCATTTTATTTTCTCCCTTGTATTTGAATATTCGTAAATATTCATGATTACCCAAAGCGAGTAATCAAAAATATTTATTGCTGACCTTTAATCAATTATTTCAAATTGTTTTAATGTCTGTAATTGGTCTTGCGTCATTGATTTTACCCAATCAACTTTTACTATTTCGTCTGAGTCACTCATGTGCCAACATTTATCGTTGTCTTGTTCATTTGTTTCAAATTCGTAGCCACAAAATTCCGAGACTATTAAAATGTCATTTATTACACCTTCGTTGTATTGTTCTTTGCTATAGTTCTTATAATATCCATACCACTCAGATGTATGTTCGCCTTTTTGACTTGTTATCTTATACAATATCATTCTTCAGAATTGCTCCATTTGTTTTTGTTGTTTCTTTATTAACGCCTCTTTGTATTTGTTGATAGTCACGTCAATAAATCTCGCTTCATGCTCCAAAGTTTTTTCGGAAACTCTTAAAAGTAATTCAAGAGTTTTATTTGTTTTAAAGTTAGATGCGAACTCACTATCAATTTCAAATAGTTCGTTAATCTTGTCAAAAATTGTAGTGATGTGATCTGCTTTTCTTTCGTCTGACTTTGTTATTTCATTAGCTTTATACATTTTTATTTTCTCCATTTATATTTTTGTTGAAAGGAAGAGTGAGCGGAGTCAATAATGCAAACAACAATCTCACTCACTCTTCGATTTGAATACAACTAGTATGTATTCACAACTGCCCTCAGCAATTGCAAGGGCAATTGAAAATACATAAAAGAAAAAAAATAAATATTCTTAATGGCAGCTTAATCTCAGCGTCTCTTTTGATGATAGCGTTTGGAATGCAATCACGATTGGTTCGACCTATTGCCGTACAGTAAGTTATTCTATGGTGTCTGTCTTACTGCTCCGATGCCTTTACTAGTGACGAAAAAATTTATGCTCGAAAAATTAAAATTGAGTTTTTGTAAACAATTGAAATTTTTGAGCCAAGCAGTCGTGCCTAGTAAATTGAACTAAATCTATTTTAAATTTTGAAAGAGTGTCGAGTGTCTGCAAGGCATTAACGTTCTCTAGCGCTTCAAAAAATAAAAAACCAAATACTATTTTTTTCATATTTGGAATTCGGAAATTTAAAGTGTTCATGTGATTAAAATATACTGATTTATATTAATTTATCTACATTTATTATAAGTAATATTATCCTTATTTATCAGTGTTTTTAGGTCCTATTTTTATTAATTGGTTGTTTTTGTAGGCATTTCTTGAGATTTTTTTCCGTTTTAAGGCGTTTCTAGATAGGTTTTAAAATGGTTGGTGTGTGTTTGTTCGCGGTCAGCGGTGCGTGGAACGTGGAAATTAATTTAAAAAAAAACTTTAATTTGTCAGCGATCCGCCGATATTATTAGTATGAAAGCAAAATTTAGAATTGGTCAGTTTGTGACTGACTTAAAAAAACCATCTCAAGAATTTATGTCAGATAATTCTTGGGAGCAAAAAGGACTCGATGATATTCTAGGAAATGTCATTGTTCTTCAAATCAAAGAAATTGGAATTGAAGAGAATACTAATAAAAGATTTTATATCTTAGAAAAGGGAGCGGATCATTTAAGAGGATATTCTTTTGGAGTTTACGAGGATGAGATACTAAAAGTTAAAAGTTATTATCAGTTAAATAAAATTGAAGGGTTTGATGAAATTTTAACTTTGGGTGAATACTTTAGATATAAACATAATGTTCACTCGAACTCGTAAGGCTCTTCGATAAAATCTTCATACCAATTCATCTTGAAGTGAACATCATCTCTATTTTCTTCTAATTGTTTAGAATATTTTATGAGATATTCTCCGATGTTCTTTAAAAATATTTGTTGTTCCAATTTACTTTCTAAGCGATCCACGATCAGCGGAACGTTGGTGACAAAAAACATTCCGCTTGATCCAATAACATCAATGTCATCTTCATCTATTTGAAATGCAATATTAACTACTTTTGTTTTTTGGTCTTCGCTTAGTTTTTCTTTTTTGTATTTCTTTAAATCTATAATCATTATTAATTATTAATGGATAATTAATTTTATTTCTATTAGATAAATTATTATAAGAACTTCACACTCTTCACAGTACTATAAGTTTTTTGAAAAAATATTTTTTAAGAAAGAAAATTATTTTTAAACAAGTGTGATAGTGTGAAGAATGAGTTATTAGTATTGAGTTATATAGCATTTTACCATCACACTACTTGTTTTTAGAAGTGTGATAGTGTGAAGGGTTTGAGCGTTGGTACTAGGTAATTGGAGAAAAATTTAGAAAAATTATTATTATTAATAATATTTCTGAAAAAACTTATAGTACTAATAATTGCATTCTGAATTAAAAATATTAATAATTGTGTCACGCTATATTTTTTATGAGTAGAGAAAAGAATTTATATAAAATGGTGAAGGATAAACTACCTGATTTTAATCCTATTCGCATTGAAACAACTACTATTAATGGGTTTCCTGATATGATTTTGTTTAATAAAAATAGACACGCTTTATTTATCGAATGTAAGGTTTGTGAACGTGATAAATTGATACAAAACTTAAGACCGCATCAAAAATCATTCCATCATAAATACTGTCAGATATTTGGAAATCTATTTATCTTGCAACGCTCTCTCAAAGAGAGAAGAATTTTTCTGTACAGATCGATCTTTTTGAACTTCTTGGAGCAAAATGCTGACCACTCACCGCTGACCGATGTTTCATTGGGTGAAACGTGGCAACCGATCCGCGAAATTTTAAATGATGACCACTAAATATAGACACATCGATCCGCGAAACGCAAAAAACGTTGAAAAATATAGAGTTTTGTTGGCTGATAATATAGATTATGCAACAATCTCAGCTTTACGCGATCCGATGCTTAGGTACTTAGAGAAAATGAAACTGAGGATCAAAAAAAATTTGCCCCACCCCCAAAAATATAGCCCCAAAAAAATATGCGCTCGGCTAGGGTTTGCAACATATTCACACTGATGGAACAAAATTTACACATGGATTATAAAAACTTAGATACACAACAATTAAAGGCGATGGTTTTACTTCGTCAAAAGCAAGAACAAGAATTTGCTAGAGCAAATTTCATGAGTTTTGTAAAGGCTGTATGGCCAGAGTTCGTAGAAGGACCCCATCATTTAAGAACCTCTGAACAATTTCAAAAATTTTCAGCGGATAAGGCGCAGAGATTGATTATTAATATGCCCCCAAGACACACAAAGTCCGAGTTTGCTAGTTATCTGTTCCCAGCATGGATGATGGGACTTAATCCTAGATTAAAAATTATTCAGGCAACGCACACAGGTGAGCTTGCCGTCAGGTTTGGTAGAAAAATAAGAAACTTAATGAACACTAAAGAATATAAACGCATCTTTCCTAATGTAACTCTACGAACGGACAACCAAGCTGCGGGTAGATGGGAAACAAATCATGGTGGTGAGTATTTTGCGGCTGGTGTTGGTGGTGCTATTACTGGTCGTGGTGCGGATTTATTGATTATTGACGATCCACATAGTGAACAGGATGCGTTATCCTCGACTGCAATGGAAAATGCATACGAATGGTATACCTCAGGTCCTCGACAGCGTTTACAACCTGGTGGATCAATTGCAATTGTGATGACACGTTGGTCTCAAAAAGACTTAACTGCTAACTTGGTTAAGAAAATGGCAGAGCCAAAGGCAGATAAGTGGGAAGTTATAGAGTTTCCTGCTATCTTAGAGGATGATGATGAAGAAAAACGTAAACCCATTTGGCCTCAGTACTGGAAACTAGAGGAATTAGATAAAGTTAAAGCTTCTCTAGTACCAAGTAAGTGGAATGCCCAGTGGCAACAAAACCCCACCTATGATGGAACCAGTATTATTAAACGTGAGTGGTGGAATATTTGGGAAAAACCTCATCCACCAGAGTGCGCTTTCATTATTCAAAGTTATGACACTGCATTTTCTAAAAAAGAAACCGCTGACTACTCTGCAATCACCACTTGGGGTATCTTTCATCCAGACGAAGGACCCGAAACGCATTTAATATTACTTGCATCCACTAAAGGTCGGTGGGATTTTCCTGAATTAAAGCAGGTTGCCAAGCAACAATTACAAAAATTTGATCCTGACAGTGTAATCATTGAGGCAAAGGCGTCAGGGACACCCTTGATACATGAGCTTAGACGATTTGGTGTTTATGCAACCGCATTTTCCCCGAACCGCGGTATGGACAAACATGTTCGCTTAAATACAGTCTCCCCTATCTTTGAAGCGGGTCACGTTTGGCGGACCGATGACAGTTGGGCGGTAGATTTACAAGAGGAACTCGCGTCTTTTCCTTATGGAGAGCACGATGACTTAGTTGACGCGACTACATTAGCTCTGATAAGATATCGAGAAGGAAACTTCGTCAAATTATACGATGATGATGAGGATATTGATGAACCAGTGAGACATGACAAATATGAGTACTACTAAAAAATTAATTAATCCTGAAGACAGGAGACTAAAACAAAAATTAACCCCCAAGCAAATGCTGTTTGTGACAAACTATGTTCAGGGAACGCTGACAGGTAAAATATCTGCGGCGGAGGCTGCACGCCAAGCGGGATACTCGAAGGATAGGGCAAGACAAACTGCCCACGAATTACTTAATCCTCAAATAAGCCCCTTTGTTGTGGAGGCAGTTAACGAATTAAAACAAGATTTGTATGAGACGGCTGGCGTTTCGATGGCATCGCACCTCTCATCGCTGAAAGATATCCGCGAAGCGGCACTCGAGGGTAAGCACTACTCTGCCGCCGTTAATGCAGAGGTGAACCGCGGTCGGGTGGCAGGCTTCTACGATAATAAAGCGCAAGCGGAGAACTCACTCGATAGTATGAGCAAAGAAGAATTAATTAAAGTTTTACAAAACTATGATAAGCTAGGCATTCAACAGGATCGCGGTCTAATCGTTCAGGATGATATGAAGAGCGAACCGCGGACAGTGGAAGGTGACTAGATGGAAAACATACAAAACGCTGAGTGGGTAAAAAGGGCGCTAGACCCTTCGACACCAATGTTGGATAATCAAACCGTTCGAACAGAGTATAGTGAGGTCGATGGAAAAATAGTTCTCTATCCGACAATTCGAATGATTGATGGTAAGTTAGTTAATCTTCGCGAAGAGGGGATTGATCCCGTAAGTTATACTATTCAAATGGGAGATTTTTTATCTTTCGATACTGCCGAAGAGGCAGACCAGTTTTCAAAAATGTTTAGTGATATGGTAGGTAGATCGCGATCAGCGGATAAACCTACTCAAGGTAGCTCAAGGGACTTGTTTTAATGGCTTCTAAGTTTATAATAGATGATGCATTAATTTCAGATATGCTAAATTTTTCGGCGGAAGCAGCGCCGACATATCGACAAGTGGATGACGTACCGATGAGAGGACTAGAGTCTCTCTTCATTCCCGAAGCGCCAGGTGTACCTGAGGGAGAGGCAGTGTATCCGCAGACAGCGGTCAGCGAGCAGTCGTTCTTAGACAAGCTTCCCTTTTTCACGGACACATCTAAAATAGATTTATCGAAAGAGGCGGGTGATAGAGGTCGATTTGATATTACCGAAAAAAATATTAAAGAGTTGGGTAACGCATTCAAAGGAATTATGGATGTACACAGCGAAGGATTAAAACAACTCGATGAGGATTTTGCCGATGACCCCATTGCAAAGAACGCTCTGAAAGCCTTAGGCTATCTATCGACAGGAACGAATTTAGCAATCACCGCAGGCTTCTCTCCTTTTACAGTGGGAACAGCATACATTGGCGATCTCATTGCCAATGTCACAGGAGATGAAACCACAGGAAGACAATTGTTTCGTGACTTGAATACTTTTCTGATAGGCAAAGGGGGAGAGGCTCCCGTCACCATTAAAATACCCTCAAAGAAGGGTGTGGTAAATGCTACCGTCAATAAGGATGGATCGATTAACGTTGGCGATAAAACATATGGCGGCGACTTAAATTTAAATAGAGCGCAGTTCATGGAACTCGTTCGAAGAGAAACATTTGGCTCTGCTCGAGAAACAGGCAATCTTAATTTGATGCCACTGCGAGAGGATGGACTTCCCTCACCAACTGTAAGTAAAACAGAGATACCAAAAGTAGAGGTTAAAGATATTCCAGATAATACTCCAATCAATGTTAAACCTGTTCCAAAAAAGGTAGCCATTGACAAAGGAATGAGTGAGAATGAGGGAGTCTACATGGCTAATGTAGATGGTAAGAATGTTGATCTCAAAGATAAAACATTCAACACTGCCAATATTTCTGTGACCCCTGAGGGTGTTCCAAAGTTTGATGTTCAAAATGTTATTAATAGAGATATTGAAAAACCAAAGGGAGTTCAGTCTAAAAAAGTAAAAGTAAATTTATTTAAGAAATCAGCAGGGTGGAAATGGTTAGATAAACCTGAGAACGGTAACGATAATTTTTTAGTTTCTATTGAAAGAGGGGAGAAGTCTCCTGAAGGAAAATCAATTACTAAGCATTATTATACCTTGAATACTGACATGACCGCTGATACTCAGCTAAAGTATTATCCTAATCAAAAAAGTGAGCCTCGACTAAGACCGACTGCCTATGATGATTTAATTTTTGGTAACAAAGTGGGAGAGATTGATGTTCGAGGAAAGAAACACCCTGTCTATGACACAATTGAAGTAGCACCTCCAAAGCAGGCGGTGGGAGCAGACGTTACTCCTACTGTCGAACCTAAGTATCATCCTCTTGATGTAGAGTTTGCTAGACAAGTGAGAGAGGTGTTGACTCCTGATTTATTAAAACCTCAGTATTTGAAAAAAATAAAAAAGGATGACGACATTAGCTGTGGACACTGTTATCACGCCGTTGAAGCTATTTATCACAAGTTTGGAAAGTTTAATGGATTTACTCCAAAGTATTTAACCTCTAAAGATTTTCCTGACGGATTACCTAAGGGAGATACACACTGGTTTATTCAAAATAACAAAACAGGAGAAGTTATTGATCCTACCTCTCAACAATTTGGTAAGACTCCTATTCCCTATGAGAAAGGAACAGGAGCAGGTTTTTTAACAAAAGAACCATCGAAACCAGCTAAAACAATTCTAGAAAGATTAGGAACAGAAAAAGTAATTAAAACTCCCAGTGGAGTTGTTCTTGACTTTGCAAATCAAAAAGGAGTTGAAAAAGAAGGCGCGGATCTTAGTGAATACATAAATCAACTTAATGAGGACCAGCGCCTTTATGATTCGAATTATAATGCTTCTGTAAAAAAAAATTTAGGAGAATTAAAAAACACTACAGGTGATGATCCTCGTTTCTCAGTTGGCTTTACGACAAAAGATGGTAATCAAGGTTTTATTACTGGGTATGGAACCACGAAGAATGTAGGCTTCATTGATTACATCGCTAATCTAGGTCCTAAAGATAGAGTTAGAGGAGAGCCTATATCTGATTTAAAACCTTCAGAATTAAAAGATATAATTAATGAACTGAAAAAGCATTACGGTTTTAGACAGTTTGCTGGTGAAAGAATTACAGGAGTAAGAAAACAAAACGTAATAGATAAAGATGACTCTTTCGATAAAAGCGAAGATTTATTTGCAATAACACCTAAACCAAAGTCTGGTGTTGATTTTATGAAGAACGCTAATTTGGCTGGTTTTGGAAAAACTGGAAAAATAAAGTTAAGAGATATTTTTGATTTTTTTGATGACGCTCCAACAAGAGATTTAAATGATCCAGCTCAATTCAATCAAATGGTTAATGAGGCATATGATGAGATTATTTATCAGCTTCAGCAAGAGGTGACAGGTCAGGGCTGGTATAGAGGTGATGTAAATAAGGCAATGAAGATTATGGAAAATATAAATCCACAATTAAAAGCTGATCCGATACTAAAAGATTTTTTACTTTTCTTAACTGGTATATCCTCCGCATTAACACCTGTTGGTAATGATTTTAAAATAGCAATTCAAATGATTAATGCTTTTACTGACACTAGTGGTGGAAAAAATAGAAGAGAAATTCCTTTAAGAAATCCTAATGAAAATTATAGTGCTAAGGACGGGGCTGTTAAAAAGAATTTAGCTAAAATAGGAGAACCTAAAAAATGGAATAAAAATGCTCAAAATTTAGAAAAACAGATAACCTTTGTACAAAACTTTATTGATGAACAGGGATTAGATGCTTTTATGAAATTTTTGTTTAAAAAAACGACAAGAAGAGATCTTGCTCCAATAAGAAAAAAATATGCAAATATGGGTCCTCTATCGGGAAAGCTAGATGAAGAGATATTTGGTTTTGAAAACTTTGGACCGAAGGTTGGTCCTTTTTTAGCCAATATAAGCGGAGTAACAAATCTCAATGTTATTGATATATGGAATACAAGAAGTATGAATAGATTAACTGGAAATATGTTTATTAGGGATAAAAAGGGTAAAATAGTGTCTTATGCTGATGCACCTAGAAATGAGTCAGAAAGAAAACTGTGGAATAGGTTTATGGAAGCAGTGGCTGACAAACTTGGTTATACAGTTGATGACACACAGGCAATTAGATGGTATTTTGAACAAGGATTATACACAAAGTTAGGAGTAAAAAGTGAACCAAAAAGCTATGCCAATGTCGCAGAAGACTTCCTCAAAGCGGCAGAAGAAACAACCAATGACACCGATGGAAGCCTTCGCCAAAGCGATGGAAATAAAAATAGAACTGATGTCGAAAAAAAGAAACAAGGCGGCAGTATAAGTATTCCTCAAAGACGATCACTTGTAAATGATGGGTTAGCTGATATAAATACTGTTATTGGAAAAATAAATTATGGCAACTAACACCGACAAAGGTCTATATCAAACAGGAGAGAAACCTGAATTAGAGATTATCAAATCGGAAACTGAAGTAGAGATTGACGGTCAACCAATCCCGACTCCCGAAGGACTAGAGATTGAAATGGATGAAGAGGGAGGAGCAACTCTCGACTTCGATCCGCTGTCCAAGCTTCCCGATGAAGTAGAGTTCTATTCCAACTTAGCAGAAGTTTTAGATGATCAACTCTTAGGAAGAATATCCTCCGAACTTTTAGATGACTTAGAGAGTGACCGCGCCTCCCGTAAAGATTGGGAAGACTCTTACATTAAGGGTTTAGATTTATTAGGAATTAAATATGAAAGACGCACTCGACCCTTCACAGGTGCGAGTGGTGTTACCCATCCGCTATTAGCGGAGAGTGCCACTCAGTTTCAGGCATCGGCCTACAAGGAGTTACTACCTTCAGGAGGTCCTGTTCGAACTGTGATGATGGGAGAAGAAAGTCCTGATAAGTATGCGAGAGCACAGCGTGTTCAAGAGTACATGAATTATCAGCTCATGAACAGAATGGAAGACTTTACCCCTGAGTATGATCAAATGTTATTTTATCTCCCTCTAGCTGGCAGCACATTTAAAAAAGTTTATTATGATGAGTTAATGGATAGAGCTGTATCAAAGTTTGTTCCAGCCGAAGACTTAGTCGTCAACTACATGACATCTGATTTAGATAGTTGTGACCGCATCTGTCAAATTGTTAATATGAGTTATAATGATTTTAGGAAAAAGCAAGTTTCAGGATTTTATAAAGATATTGATCTTGATCCCGATCAAGTAAATCCAAGTGAAGTTAAGAAAAAATATGATGAGATAGAAGGTTTAAAGCAAAACGAAAGAGACAAGTATGTTCGATTATATGAGTTTCATGTTTCCTTAGACATCGAGGGTTTTGAAGATAAAGATGAGATGGGTGAAACCACAGGAATTAAAATACCTTACATTGTAACAATTGAGGATGGATCCAGTGAGATTGTGGGTATTAGAAGAAACTACGATAAAGACGATCCGAAGAAAATGAAGAAGCAGTACTTTGTTCATTATAAATTTTTACCAGGATTAGGTTTTTATGGTTTTGGTTTACTGCATGTTATTGGTTCTCTATCCAGAGCAGCAACATCAATTCTTCGTCAGTTAATTGATGCGGGATCATTATCTAATTTACCCGCTGGTTTTAAATCAAGAGGAATAAAAATTAGAGATGATGCAGAGCCTATTCAACCAGGTGAGTTTAGAGATATTGATGCACCCAACGGTGATCTTCGAAACGCTTTAATGCCTCTACCTTACAAAGAACCCTCTCAAACTTTGTATAGTCTATTAGGTTTTGTAGTGCAGTCAGGACAAAGATTTGCAGCTATCACTGATTTACAGGTAGGCGATGCAAATCAAAATGCTCCTGTCGGTACGACAATGGCTTTACTGGAGAGAGGATCTAAAGTTATGTCCGCGATCCATAAGAGATGTTACTATTCTCAAAAAAAAGAATTCAGACTACTTTTTAAGGTCTTTGGAGATTACCTTCCTGAAACGTATCCTTACGCAGTAGAGGGTGCAGATCGCACTATTAAAGCGGAAGACTTTAGTGAGCAAGTAGATGTACTACCAGTCTCTGATCCTAATATTTTTTCTATGACTCAGAGAGTGACCTTAGCTCAAACTGAATTACAGTTAGCTCAAAGTGCTCCTGACTTACACAACATGAAAGAGGCATACAGAAGAATGTATGAGGCTTTGGGTGTTAAAGATGTAGATCAAATGTTAAGAAAAGATACTCCTGTTGAGCCAAAAGATCCAGCAATGGAGCACGCTGATCTATTAGATGGCAATTTATTAAAAGCATATGAAGGACAAGATCACGATGCGCATATTCAGAATCATATTATATTTGGCACTAATCAAATGATTTTAGGTAATCCTCCAATGGCAATGAAATTACAAAAACATATTTTAGAACATATTTCTCTCAAGGCAAAAGAGCAGGCAATGTTCTTAGCACAGCAAGGTCAAGTTCCACAGGATCAACTTGATCCTGTAATCGCAAAACTAGAAGCTCAATTTATGGTTGAGTTAAAACAGATGTCACAACAGTTATCGGGAGGAGGACAACCTGACCCCGTGGTTCAGTTAAAACAACAAGAGTTACAGCAGGATGCTCAAAAAGATCAAATGGATGCACAGGTAGACGCTGCTAAATTACAGTTGGATGCTGAAAGATTAAAACAAAGAACAGCTATTGATCAAGCAAGAATACAAAAAGATTATGATATCGCAGATAAACGTGCCGAAGTTCAATATGATAAGATGACTAATCAAACCTTGAATCAAGCGAGAAGAGATGCCTCTAACCAAAAAGGGTAGTAAAATTATGTCTGCCATGAAAAAAAATTATGGCAAAAAAAAAAGGGGAGCAAATATTCTACGCTTCTAAAAATAAAGGTACAATAAAGAAAGTAGAAAAGAAAAATGGAAAGTAAATTAAAAGCAGGGTATGTTATAGATATAATGGATGAAACAACACAAAGAAGAGTTCAAAAAATTATTGATAGCACAAGAGATTTTGTTCAAGAACAAGCTGAACAAGGTATTGATTTAATAGAATTAGCTCAGGTTATGCTTTCAATGAGTAGAGAAGCTATGGTTGACGTTTATGGGGAAGTTGTTGCAGATAGCTATATTAAACAACAAATTAGTTATTTGAAAAATTCTGAAAATAGTTTAACATTACATTAATGACTAAACGATTAACAAAAACAATTCCTCCAAAAAAAGGACCTAAGTCACAAGGTATGGATATTCCTTATGGAAAAATAGTACCAGTTGGCGCTGTTCCTGAGGATAAGAAGCGTAAACGTGGCTATGGAATAGCATCAAAAGGACTTAAATTCGAAGGAGTATTCTAATGCAAAAATGGATTAAGGACCTTTGGGATAAACACCCAAAGAAAAAATGGCTCGTAATCGGTGTACTAATCGGTTGGGTAGCTGCTCAATATATCTAATCAATGTTATCTAAATTATTAGGCGGATCTTTAGTAGACACTGTCGGTAAAGTTATTGACAGTGTCCACACTTCGGAAGAAGAAAAAGGTCAAATCAAAATAAAATTACAACAATTAGAAAACGAAATTAATTCTAAACAAATGGATATAAACTTAGCTGATGCTAAGTCTACTGCTACAGGTATTGGCGGTATCATGCAAAGATCTTGGAGGCCTTTGATTGGTATGTCCTGTGCATTAGCAATATTTTGGGAATATGTTTTAAAACAATTCTTAGTGTTTATATTGGCAGCGTTTAGTGTAGATCATGCACCTTTACCTGAGCTTGACATGTCGACTTTATTTCCGCTTGTCACAGCTTTACTTGGGATGGCGGGCTTGCGTAGCTTCGAAAAAAGTAAGAAAATTACGAAATAGTGGCTTACTTTGATTATGAGGTAACTAAGCTTATTAAAGATAAGATACAAGCATTGGAGGAAGAGATAACCTCGATGAATGTTAACTCTTTTGAAGATTATAAATATTGTTTAGGTAAACTTCATGAAATGCAAAAGTTTCAACGAGATTATAAAGAGATTATGGAAAGGATGAATAAAGATGAGTAGTTTAATACTGCCAGAAGGGCTTAAAAAAGCCGTTAATAAAAAAAAGAAAGAAGAGAATGAAAAACCTGCTATGGAGAGAGTTCCTCAGGCAACAGGTTGGAGAATGGTTATATTACCTTACAAAGGTGTAGAAAAAACAAAGGGTGGCTTGTTACTTACTGATAAAGCCATCGAGGAACAACAACTCACTACTAATGTGGGTTTAATTTTAAGTATGGGTTCTGATGCTTACGCTGATAAAAATAAATTTCCCAATGGACCTTGGTGTAAAAAAGGAGATTGGGTAGTGTTTGCTAAATATGCTGGCTCCAGAGTCAAAATTGAAGGCGGAGAAATACGTATTCTTAATGACGATGAAATATTAGCAAAGTTGAAAGATCCAAAAGATGTACTAACTATCTATTAAGGAGATAAAAATGACTGAAGAAAAAATGGTAGACCTTGACACTACTGGCGAGAGTCAAGAGGTTGAACTTCAAGAAGAAGAATCTACTAAAGAAGAAAAAGTCGAAGAAGAAAAAGTAGAAGCTTCCACTGAAGAAAAACAACAAGAAAAAACTGAAGAAGATGATTCTAAAGATGATGGTTTAGATAAATACTCTAAAAATGTTCAAAGAAGAATTAAAAAACTTCTAGACAGAGTAGAAAAAACTGAACAACGCGAACAAGAGGCTCTTCGTTTTGCAGAAACTGCAAAGAAAAAATACGAAGATTATGAAAACAAAATAAAGTCTCTTGATGAAAACTATCTTTCAGAGTATGAGACAAGAGTACAGTCTCAAATTGAACAAGCTAAAAAATCTTATCAAGATGCTTTGTATAATAATGATGTTAATGCTCAAGTTGAGTCTCAAAGAGCTTTAACAAGATTGGCAATTGAAGAAGAAAGAGCTATAGCTTCCAAACAACAAAGAGAGCAGCTGTTAAAACAACAAGAAGGCTTGATGGCTGAAAAACAACAGCCACAACAAGCTCAACCAAGACAGCCTGATCCAAAGGCTGAACAGTGGGCGGAAGAAAATAAATGGTTTGGTCAAGATGAAGCAATGACTTTTACTGCTTTAGCCCATCATAAAAAACTTTTAAAAGAGGGGTTTGATCCTAAAAGTGATGATTATTATGAGGAAATCAATGATTATATGAAAAATCAATTTCCTAATAAATTTAATCAAAAAGAAGAAGTGAAAGAAAAAGCTCCTCAAACAGTTGCTGGAACTTCACGGACATCAAAAACAAGCGGTTCTAAAAAGGTAAAACTAACTCCTAGTCAAGTAGCGATTGCAAAAAAACTAGGTCTTACTCTTGAACAATACGCAAAATATGTATAGATTGGAGATAATATGGTAAATAAAACGTCAAGATCTAATGAGACTAGGGAAAAAACAGCTCGTAAAAAAGGTTGGACTAGACCCTCTTCATTAGACGCACCCCCAGCACCTGAAGGTTTTAAACACAGATGGATTAGGGAATCAGTCAGAGGATTTGATGATACGAAAAATATCATGGGAAAATTACGAGAAGGTTGGGAATTAGTCCGAGCCGATGAGTATCCTGATTGGCAACTTCCTACCATTGATGATGGAAAACACGCTGGTGTGATAGGGGTAGGTGGGTTACTGTTAGCTCGT
>Ga0181393_1000353_pt1 | contig 17400 bp, 19 predicted proteins | sample 16SPOviralmetaG_FD_130122 | JGI IMG/M metagenome (GOLD analysis project Ga0181393, IMG submission 130122) | Marine viral communities from the oligotrophic San Pedro Time Series (SPOT) site, San Pedro Channel, CA, USA - 16 SPOT_SRF_2010-10-21 | ecosystem: Environmental > Aquatic > Marine > Strait...
TTGATCTGGACTTCTTAATTGTACTGACGTAGCACTTGTTAATGTTGATACGTTAGAATATGCACTAGTACCTACATACCAATCAGCTGACGTTAAACCTCCTGCTAATCTACCAGTAAAAGTACTAGGACTATTTTTTGTTAATGATTGACCTGTTAATATTTTTGCTTTTGCTGGTGCTAAATCTAAGAATGCTTCACTAATTTCATCTATTGCATTTCCTATTGTAGTAGCTGGAGTAAATGTATCAAAAAATCCATCTGTATATGTTGCATCTGATGGTGTACCTATAACTCCTTGCCCATCAGAAGATACTTCTGGACTTATTGCAACATGGCTTCCAGTAAATATTGCAGACGTTGCTGCGTCATTTGTTACAGTGGCATTTAATTCATATTGTTGTCTTCTAGTTGAATCATACCAAACAATACCATTTAATCGATCTCCAAATGTGCCTGTTGTAATAGAAGGTAATCCAGATCCTGTAAAAAATTTTGTTACTGGTTCATAATCAGATAATCCTCCTATAAACTGTATTTCTATGTTTTGAGAAATCGTTCCAAATTCAGAAGAATGAACATTTAAAGACCCAGTTGCTAATAATACTTCTCCTCTAAAAACAGGATTTACATTTTTTAAGTTTTCTAAACTACCTCTTTTATGTTGAATTACTTGTGCCATTTAATGTTTTCTTTTATATAAATATCAAATACTTTTGAATTAAATACTTTAAGGAATAATTGTTTTTGCAACACTAGACGTTGGGAAAAATCCTACATCTATAATTCCTTCTGCAGATGAAGTAATATCAGTTCCTATTTGATTGATTCCTCCATCGATTGTTATAGCTGCTCCATTAGCTAATGGTGAATCATCTGAACCAGATATTGATAATGATCCTGATAATTTTAAATGTTTTGTTAATTGTTTTCCTTTTAATCTTCTAGCCATTATTCGCTCCATCTTCCATTAACTATTACAACATCGTCTGCTTCTAATTCATATCCTAATACTGTAGAATCAAATGTTATAGTTTGAGTACTTAAATTTGAAGGACTCCAATTGTATGCATTTTTATCTATATATTGTCCATTTATGTAAACGTCAAACTCATTTGCTGTTGCTCTTCCGCCAATTACTGTATTATAATTAGGAACCCCATTGACATTAATTGTATTACCACTTACAAATATTCCTTCTTTTTCTATAAGTTGTGTAAGATAATTCATTAAAGCTGGAGTAATTTCAGTTCCGCCGCCACCGCCGCCACCGCCAGATGATTGATTAGAAACAATAACTTTATTTCCAGAAATTATTCTTTGTTTAGCATCTATTAATTTTTGTGGAACTTTTGTTGTACTAAATATATCTGTTGTTACATCTATTACTAATGCCCATTGTATTTTTTTTATTGAATATCTTTTTTGTACTGTAGACATTCTAAATTCTTGTTCTGATAACAATGTTCCATTTACTGTTAGTGGTATTGTTGCTCTAACTAATCTATCATCGCCTGCAGTATTTACTGTTTCAAAAGAAATGTTTCTTATAAATGTTCTATACTTATTGAATTCATTACCCCACGCAAAAGTTCCATATGGCATTATTTGTTCAATAACTTCATTAATTTGTGTTGTAAAATCAGTCCATACTAGCATATCATAATCGACATCAACATATTCTGGAATATTTACTGCATATAATTCTTTTGATGCTATTGATTCATTTTTTGGTATTGGAACTAAATCATCTATATATCTATTTCGTTTGTTATACTTTTGTTTGTATACAATTTGATTTCCAGGAATTGGATTATTTACATCTAATTTTTTTAATGTATCTCTTTCTTGTAATGTATTTCTTTTTAATACAATTATAGGAGATTGTAACATTCCTTTTTCATCTCGCAAATATCCTAATCTTCTTACATTATCCCATTTTTCTCCATTTGCAAATATAACCGGAACTTTCACTAGTTCTCCATTATGTTCAACTTGTGGTTGTATTTCATTTTCTATAAACCATTTAATTGCATAATCAATATCATATACTGTTCTTCTAGGTGTTCGAACAACGTCATCGTCTCTTCTTACTTGATCTGCTCTGTTAAGAATTAAATCAGGACGTGGAGATACCGTTTTATTTAATTCTGGTTTATTTGTTGTTCTATCGATATTTTGTCTGCGGTATCTAGGCATTAAAATCCTTTATATGATTGATTATCGTCTGTTACTCCAACTCTCATTTTTCTAATATTTAATGGAGTTTGTCTTGTTACATGAGCGTCACATAAAACAGATACGCTATAACCAAATTTATCTCCATTTGGCCATGTGTCAGGATTTTTTCCAGAAAAGTATTGATTTGCATCCACATTATCTAATTCATAGAATTCATTATCCCATTTAATTATATCTCCAACTTCTGGATAAAATGATGCTTTTTCTAATATATCTCTTGATATTCCAAATTGAGCTGTTCTGGTATATGAATGTCCATAATCATCCATATTAGCAGTTTTATTTTCTTTTGTTATTAAAGCAGGAATAAGTATAGAGTTAAAATATGTTTTTGAAACAGACTCTCCATATATATTGGAGTTTGATTGTTCTACAACTAATTTAAAAAATTCTATTTCTGTGTCAATTATTGCATTTAATAATTCTGCATTAATTGAAGCTAGAAATTTAGCATCTCGTTGTGTTCCAAATAGAGCCATATTATCCTACGTAAATTTTTGTTGGTACTTTTGACAATACTTCATTCATCGCATCATTTTCAGCTTGTTGTCTTGTCATCATACTCTCTTTAGTTAATTTATCTAAAAATTCTCTTAGTTGTGTAATCAATGCTTCTTTTTCTGATTGTCCTTGTGTTACTAAATCAGATCCATTTAATGTTACTTCTGAATTTGGTATTGGTACAGAAGAATATTTACCTCTAACATATCCTAACATTTCTTTTACTAATGCAGATCCATATCTAAATATCCAGGCTCTTCCCATATCATTAATTTGAGAATATTTTTGATATTTATATGGAATATTAGATGCATCACTTACAACTCCATCCATTACTGCAGCATTTCCAAATAATAAAGCTTCATCTGCTTTTTTATCTTCAAATATAAATTCAAACCATACGTTTTTATAAAATGGTGTTGCAGCTGTACCTGTTGTTCCTGGTACTGGATATAATCTTATATCATCTCCATGTATGTCAAATGAAAAATGTGATTTTCTAATTCTGTCATTGAATTCTATAGTTTGTATTCTTAATAAGTCTTGATGCAATGGCATTAACATGAAATTAACAGATGGAGAAAATCCTCCAAAATCAAATGCATCCATTAAATTTTGTGAACCTAAACCAGTTCCTACAAATGGATCAAAATATCTTATTATAGCCGGCGGGACATTGTGTAATACTCGTTTTACTTCTATAGAACTCGTATTTGTTAAAGTTATTCCTAATGTTTTTTCAACAGCTGCTTTTATACTATATGTTTGTTGTCCAGGTACTACATCTATAGATGCAGAATGCCACGTTAAATTACCTCCAGAATCTGCTTCTGTGCCATATGTTTTTGATAGTTTAGTTATATATGATAATGAAGATCCTACTAATGTATCTGAAAATCCATTTGATGACAAAAAATCAGAACCGGTTTGTATACCCAATGTGCTTAATAAATTATTAGCAATATTAATTTGATTAACTTGATTTGAGTATTCAATAACAGCAGATTCAAAAGCATTATAAAAATTTATATCTAATAGTTCAACATCCATGATTGGATATCCAACATTTTGTGCTGCATGTTTTGCAAAACTATCAGCTTGTTGTTGAAATAATGTATCATTATCAAAAAATCCAAATGGAGTATCTCCTGCAGAAAATGATGACGATCCTGGCCATATTGGTTTATTTACACTGTAATCTGGCATTATTTTTCCTTATTCTAATTTCATTAATGTACTATTTAACAGTTGCATTTGCTCTAACGATTCAATTTTTCTAGTACTTAGTTGTTGAATTGCTTGAAATGTTTTTTTAGCTGAATAAGGAGACAAAACTTTCATTGTTATTAATTCAGCTCCTTTACCTAAATCTTGTTCGATATGAACCATTAACACCATACGTATAGCTCTAATTCTATCTAAAACGTCGACTAAATTACCTTTATATCTTATTCTTGCTTGTATTGAATATTTTATTCTTGGGGCTGCCATAGTACTTCTTTTATAATAAATATCAAAACAGTAAGAAAGGGATGACGAATCATCCCTCTCAGTGTTTAAATTATTTAATAATTAATTAACTATTAAATAGAATTTAATCCAGCAACATATACTTTACCGTAGAATTCTGGTCTTACCATTTTCTTAGCATATCTTGTCATTACACCTTTTCTTGGGGTGAAGTTAACAGGATCGTATACAAGTGGAGTCATGATTAGAGGTACATATGGAGCATATACTGCACCAGTTTCAAGGAATTGAGCTCCTCTGTATCCCATAAGGATTACGTTCTCTTTCATGTATGGGTTTTTATATACTGTGTATCTATTATTGATTGCACCAATTTTTTGAACACCAGCAGCAAATTCCATTTTAGTACCGTCTGTATCTGCAGCAAATCCAGGAATAGATTCTAGGATAGTTGCAACAGCTGGACTAGTTACTAAGAAATTAGCGCCACCTCTTAATGTTTTTTGGTGAATTTTGTTAGATACTTTTTGAAGCTTAGTTCCTAAAGTTTGGAACCACTCTCCTTGCGTATTATAATATCCGCCGGCATCAACAGCTCTTCCAACAAATGAATTAGTAGCAGCATCAAAGAATTGATTTGAGTTAGCTGACCAATATTCTGTTGTTAATGCACCGTTAATTAACATATCTAAAATTTCAAGATCAATTTCCATTGATACATATTCACTTAACATTGAAGTTAATTCAGCTTCAGCGTCAATTGAGTGATATGCATTTAAATCTTGAGCAAATTCAGGAGTCCATACAGCCTTTAACTTTCTAGTCTTAGCTACTATAGGATCTGATTGCATTTCTAGATTCACTTCTGGAATGTCAATATCAGTACCATTGTCGATACCAGTACCAGCACCAGATCCTTTGAAAGGATTTGAATCTTCAAAATCTCCTCTAGATATATCAGATGGTTGTGCACTATATTTTATGATATAATCACGTGTACCAGCTGGAGCTAATCCGCCTGATCCAGTAATTACAAATTCAACTTTAGTTTTATCCGTAGATAATCTTGTAAATGCACTAAGTTGATTTACAGTACCACCTGAACCAGTTGTAATAATAAATGATCTTACTGCTAATGAGTCAGATCCTGATAATGATGATAATGGTACACTAACTACTTTATGATTTGCTATACCAGTATCTGTATAAGCAGAGTCATAATTTACAGAAGCAGATGTTGCAGATGCAACAGTACCTGATGCAGTTACTGCTAATTCATTAATTGAGTAACCAAATCTACCAGCACCATAAAGACCGCCTGTTGGGTCATCAGCTGTAGTAGTTACACCAAACATAGAATCATCAGCATTTGGAGAAGCAAATGGCTCTCCAGTTCTGTTTAAGTTATCGCCATCGAATCCAGCTTTTTCAGTTCCATATTTGAAATCTAAATAAAATACTAGTCCTGATGGTAAGTTCATTGGTTGTACAGAAACAAATTCTTTTGCTGCAAATTCAGCAAAGATTCTTCTTACCAATGGTAAAGCAACACCTGCCCATTCTTCTGATCCTTCAGTAGTACCAGTAGATGAAGCTTCTTTTACAAGTTGTCTAGCTTGATTTTCAAGAAGCTGAGCCATACCTGCTTTTTCAGTTTCGGTTTTTAAACCTTCTAGAAGACCTGTCTTTTCCCATTTAGTTACAGTTTTTACTGCTGCATTTCTTTGGGAAGGATTATTATCTTCTAATAAAGATGAAATTTCCATTTTTTATTTTCCTTTTTTTTAATTAACCTAGTAATCCTGCTAACTTCTTCCATCTGTTAGCTAATTCATTACCTTCGTTAATTATTGTTTTAGTTGCAGGAGCAGTTGATTGAGTTGCTTTAGAGGCAGTGCCTTCTTTAACTACTTTTCTCTTTTTTACAGGAACTGTAAAATTTTCTGCTAATGTACTAAATACAAGTTTAACTTCTCTTGTATTACCAGCTCTATCAAAGTTTTCAATTACTTTCATTTTTTGATTTTCTGATAATTCAAAATTTCTAAATAATTTATTCGTGTAAAGAAGTTTTGCATTTAAAAGATTAACTTCATTAATTGTGTCTCTTAAAGATTCGATAGTAGAATATGCTTCTGTAAGTTCTTCAGATATTTCATCCATTTTTTCTTTGGAATCTTTATCTTCGTCTTCGTGTTCGCCTTCTGTTACTACTTCTTCTTCGTTAATGTCATCGTCTTCTGCTAAAATACCTTCAATGATTTCATCAATATTGAATTCTTCATTTTTCATATCTTTAGGTTCAGCCATTAGATCATTTCCTTTTGAATCAGTAGAATCAGCAGCGTCTTTATTATGAGCATCTTCTGCTATTTCTTCTTCAGTTAACTCTTCTTCAGTTAATTCTTCTTCATTTAAATCTTCTTCTAACTCTCTAATAATTGCTTCTAATTCTAGATCTTCTTCAACACCACTATTAACATCAGTTGGATCTTCATCTACATCTTTCATCATCATGCCTTCCATTTCCATGTCATCGACAGCTGGTTCTTCAGCTGGCATTTCCATGTCCATTTCAGCATCCATTTCAGGTGCAGGTGCAGCATCCATCTCTCCGCCTTCTGCTTCAGGCTCGTACATAACGTCATGTTCAGCTACTTCAACTTCATCCACCGGGGCTGTAGTTGTTTCGTCTTCCATTTCGTCTTCATACAAATCTTCAGAAAGTTTTGTTGATAGCATATTGTGAATTCTAGGAGCAAAAGCTTCTTCGAGAGCTATTTTAGCGTTTGCTAATGCAGTTTCTTTAACAGCTTTAGCGTCAGCAATCGCTTCTTTTAGTAAGTCCGATTTTCCGTCCATTACTTGTTCTCCTTAAATTTTGTTTTGGAAATAAGATTATTTGTAATCTTAATAGAATAATTAATAATAATTGACGCTATATAGAGATAACGTATTTACTATAAATATAGACGAAAATAAAAAAATGAAATAAAATTAAAAAGATTTTAAATCTTGAAGATATTGTTTGTGTATAGCTGAGTTTTTAACTCTTCTTTTTGTTATACTAGGTTTTTCAAATTCTTGTTTTGATTTTAAAATATCTAATGTACCGGATATTTTAATTTGTTTTTTCCAAGATCTTAATGCAAAATTAATATCTTTATTAATTACTTTTGTTGAAAAAGCATTTCCTGGTACTATTGATTTATGGTATTTGTGGTGTTTGTTCATCGTTTGGATTATTTGTAACTTTTTGTATTGGTCTTAATGTAAATTTAAATTTAGATACTTCTGGTAATTGACTTACAAATCCTTGGATTCGTTGTGATTCTTTAGCAGGATCTTCTCCTAGTCTAACATAAAAGAATCCTTTACCTGCAGCATCATCAAATTTTGTTTTAATAACATGCATTCCTTTTTTATTTAAGAAAGCTTGTATATCTGCTTTAACATTACCAGCTGTTGATGGATCTATTAATTTATATAAAAAGCCTCCTTTATAATCAGTTAACTTATTTAATAAATCAGCTTCGTTTGTTTGAGACTTCATTCCAAAAAAATCATGGTACATGTTATCAAAATTTGACATCTATTTCCTTTATTATAATAATTTTTTTTCTAAATTCAAAATTAATGTATATCAAAGTATTTATTTAATCCTTGACCTATATCTTCATATGAAGCAGAAAGTCTTTCTTGTAGTCTAGAAATTTCTTGAGCTGTTTTTTCAAAAACTTTATATGACTCATTTAAACCTTTCATATGTCTATTAACAGTAATACCATCAAACCAATCTCCTTCTGCCAATGTTACTTGTTGAGCCATTTCAACCATATACTTTATTTTTTCACATAGTTCTTTTAAATCACCTTTACCATATACAGATTCTCCTAATTGAGAATATCCTTTAACAGCATTAACAAATTCACGCTTTTGTTCAGTTGTTACTTCTGCCTGTTCTCTTTCTAATGCTTCTAATAATTCTTTTATTTTCATGGTAAAATCCTACATTTTCCACTATCACATAAAATTGATGTAATAATATTATTTACTTTGTTATAATCTTTTTTATTTATTTTCTTTACTGATTCATTCATTGGTCTTAAAAATGCTCCATGAGTTGATGGATTAGATACAAAATCAAAACAAATTAATTCAAAATCTTCTTGAACTTCTACTGCAGATTCTTTATAAAGCTCTTTTACTGAACCTAACCCTCTACTAGATATTCCTAATGTAATACCAGCTTCAAATAATGATTTTAAAATTTTGCCAGCTGGTGTTTCTAATATTTGAACTGCTCCCATTAAATCATCGCCTTCCCACCACATTTTTAAAACATTGTGAGAAACATTATTTAAATTTACAACTGACGATTCAGGATGATCTAATTCTCCTAATGCTCTATTTTGATTGATATATTCTTTTTGATACTTTTTAGCTTCTCTATCTAGTATATGTTTCGGATATACACGACCATTTTGATTTTTAGCACCTGCTCTTTGTAAAACACCTTGTACAACTAATCCTCCTGGTAATCCATATTGTTTTCCCATTTGCTCATTAACAGCACCTATAGGTTTAAACGGAATATATTCTACTAATAAGCCTTTCATTCTATTCTCCCAAACTTCTAACTCTTTCAGATATTTTAATTAATCTTTCAGATATTTTATTTAATGCATTACTAGTAGATCTTCCATATGTAGATCCAGCAATACCAGATTCATTTTTTAATCTAGACGTATATCTAACTAATTGTTCTATCTCTTGTAATTTTTTTGCAACTTCTTTAATAGTACCATTAACAGTTTGAGAAGGAGTTGATTTTGGATTGCCTGTTGCAAATTTAGAATATGATTCAATCATTGCTTCATATTTTTTATCCATTGCTTTTGATACAGACTCATACTTCATATTTTTTTTCTTTTTAGCTTGAGCTCTTGTTGAAAATGCATTTGGTGTCTGATACCCTGCAATAGCACCGGTAACATTTTGTTCTCCTAACTCATCTTCTGTTAATTCAATATCAACGTTTGGATTCTTTTTTTGCATTTCTGCAGCTGCATCTGGATCTGATGTTTTAATAACTTCGTTTGCTTGTTTAGCAGCTTGTTTCATTGGCTCTTCTGTATCATTATCATTATCTAGATCTAAAAAGTCAGGTTTAGCTTCTTCATTATATTTTTTACTTTTAACTTTTGCAATTGCATCTTCTTTGGATATTCCAGAAGCTACCATTCTAGCAATTTGAACATCTGCAAAATCTTGATCCTTATCTCCATCTTGATCTTGTTCTTGTAAGTTTGCAAATTTAGATTCTATTTCTTTTAAAAATGATTTCATCTGTTTACCTGTTTTAGTTCTTTAATTAAATCAAAATATCTAAGTATTGATAAAATATGTGATTCATTAACCGTTTTAATTGTTTTTACGTTACAAAGCATTTCAGATAATTTATCTACTTTTATTTTTGTAACAGGATCATTTATTTTTAATACTTGTTCTTTTAATTCTTTTTTAATATTTGGTAATATACTTTCTAAATAAATTTTTAATGACTCAGTATCATTAACATGAACAATATATTTATTGAGTACTTGTTTTTGATTTTCATCTAATGAAGAATATTTTTTATTAAATTTATCGACTAGCAATTTATATGCTAATAATCTAACATCTTTATCATGAGATTTATATTTTTCTAAAACAATATTTTTTTGATTAGATGTTTTAGTATCAGTTACCATATATTCAACAATAACATTTTTACATTCTAATAATTGTTTAGGATTATCGGATTCAGTATATTCAAATATTTTATATACAGAAGCTAATTCTTTATAATTATTTATTCGAATTTTTGATATTTTTTGAAAATCAAAATTTTCTGAAATTTCTTTTACTAAATTATATCGTTGTCTACGCAATGAGCTTTTATTTAGTTTATTATGAGCTGCTTTACAACTTCTAATAAATTCTAATGTTTGTGCTTCTGTTTTAAATGATTCTTTAATCAATGAATTGTATAGTTGTAACTCTTTCGAAAGTACTGTATTTTTACCGAAATATTTTTTGATGATTTCTACAGTAACAGTTTTGTCTGAAGTTAATGTTTCAGATGTAAGTTTTCTAACTAACATTTCAAAAAGAATAGCAGTATTTTTATACTTAGAATGTTTTAAATTTTTCATGTTAGTGCATGGTTCTTTTCATATAAATATGATGTTAATTATAAAATATTGTTTTCGTCTAATAATGATCCAGAATCATCTTGTTTTTTAGATTTTTCAAATAATACTTTGGATCTATTTTTTTTAAGTTTTTTTAGAATATCGGCATTTTCTGTCGCTACTGTTTTCTTTGCTGTTTTAAATCTTGGGTCTGGTTGAAATGTAGTACTCATTGCTTGTTTTACTGTTTTTGCTCCTGTCGGATCCCATCCCATATGATTTTTATGTTGTCCGTATTTAATTCCTTCTGGCGGTCTTCCTCCTGCATCTTTATCTATTACGTCATCATGACTCATATGCATTGATGCTAAATCGTGCGGAGTACCATATGATACGCCTGTTAATGTTGGATCATTTCCTTCTTGCTCAATTTGTGCTTGTCTAAATCTTAATTTTAAATCTTCATTTACATTATTTCTTTCTTCTAACCACTCATCCTCAGACATATTAAATATGTATTCATATATGTATTTGTCAGAAACTAATTTTGAATCTTTCATTGCAACTGCTAATTGAATCTTTTCATTCATTAATGCAACTTTTTGTTGATCATATATAATCGATGGAGGAGTTAATGCTAATTCAAATCCAATAAGATCTTCTCCTTCAAAACCTTGTGCATATAAATGTACTATTGCAATTTTTGATAATTCTGAAACTATAATTTTTTGTACACGTTCTATTGTCCTAGCAAATCTAATATCCATAGACGCTAAAGTAGTTTTTCCTTCGACTCCTTCATCATATCCTAAAAATGGTTTAGGAATTTTTAAAGCTGCCATCATTTTATTTTTTACATATTCAATATCTTCAGTACCGGTAAATTCCATTCCTGGTAATGTATCGATAGTTGTTTGACTATTACCACCTCTAACAGGAAGATAATAATCTTCTAACATATTATTTAAATTAAATTTTAAATTATAGTCACCAGTATTTTTATCTACATATGGTATCTTTTTCATCTTGTTGATAATTTGTTCCATAAATGTATCAACTTCATTTGGTGGAATATTACCAATATCAACTTTAAAAATTCTTTTTTCTGGAGCTCTCATGATTCGGTGAATCAACATTGCATCCTCTAACATTGTTAATTTTTGAAATTCTTGTCTAGCTCCTTCTAACATTGATCTACCATACGGTAAAAAGTTTGAATCAGATAACATTCTAAAATGTGCAATTTCAAAAACATCATATTGAACGTTTTCACTGATATCGTGTCTAAATTTTATATTATATTCACCAGATTCAGAATCAAATTCTTCTAATCTTTCAATTTCATATGAAGATAATGGTCTAGCATTAATTATTCCAACTTCATCTGAAATATCTAATTTTAAAAAGAAGTCTCCGTATTTACATATATTTCTTACCCATGGCCACATATTGAATTCAATATTTAATACGTCATAGAATAAATTATATAATATTTTTTGAATGTGTGTTTTATTTGTTTTAATAGTTAATATATCTCCAAATTGATCTTCTAATGTAGATTCATCTGAATATATATCTAATGCTGATGAAATAATTGGATCTTTGTCCATCATTTCATAATCAGTATAAAGTTGTTTTCTGTTTTGTTGAGAATAATAATTTGAATCATATCCTCCGAATGCAGATCCATATGATCCATATCCATGTCTATTAGTTCCATGTAATCTAGAATATCTATCAGTAATTTTTGTTGCTGCTAAATTTCCTGTTGATTGTAATCGATTTGTATCAACTACACGTAGTTTTTCTTTTCCGTATTTTCTAACTACGACATTTGTACGAAATAAATTTTGTAAACGTTTTCTTAACGACGCCATGATTTTATCTTTAATTTATTATAAATATAACTAACTACAGAAGCCAGGACAAATTTTCATTATCTTGACCGTTATTCCAATTCCATTCATCATTATTATATCTTGTTTTATTAGTATAAACTATATTATCAGATTTTTGAAATTGTGATAATGCTCTTTTATTTAATTCAATTCCTTGTTGCCTTAACTTTAAACTTGTATCACGCAACCATAATGCAATAGCAAAACTCATTACTAAATCATCATTATATCCTATTTGTGCTTGTGGTTTACTATTTAACCAAACAAATACAAATAATTCTTGTATCAGTCTTTTTGAGTAAATAACAGGACTTTTTTCTCTCATATACATTTCTAATGCTGAAATCATTAATGGTCTTGTTCTTGAAGTAGTTGAAACACCTGGAACCATTTGTGATTTATCTTTTTGATCATATCCTTTTCTTAGTTGTATTTCTAAATCAACATATCCATCATCTTTATAAGTATAAAATAAGTTTTCATAATTTCTATCTAATGCTGGTTGTATTGCCGCCCATCCTATATTTGCGTTTTCTATAGCTAGTAATGCATTATTCCATTCTGTAGCTACAGTTACTAACATATTTCCAAAATCTTTAGGAGGCAATTTTCCTTTATATTCTGCTACTTGTTTTATAGATTGTACTTCAATTACGTGAAATGCAGACCAATCTGCTCCATCACCTCTTGCAACGTCAGCTACTACAATATAATTTTTTGAATAGTCTGGATACTCCCATATCCAATAACCATTATCATATCCTCTTTTTTCAACTGGCTCTATACATTTAGATTCATATTCTTGTAAAATTAATCCATCTACTACGGTATGTCCAGATGATATAAAATCACAATCACATTCTTGAGCTGCTCCTCTTTCACCTAATAATTGTGTTTGTTGATCTCTCCAAGACTGATCACGTTCTGGATGTAATGTCCAATCTAATTTTATTGTTTGGAATCCATTAACTCCAGTTTCAGCATCTGCCCATGTTTGATGAAACCAATTACCAATTCCATTAGGAGTTGATAAAACAATAGCTCCACCACCAGTAGATAATGTTGCTTGAGATGCTACCCATATTTCTTCAATATTTCTAATGAATGCAGCTTCATCAACTATTAATAATGACAATGCTTCAGAACGTGCTCCAGTAGACGCACTAGATATTGCTTTAATTTCTGACCCATTTGCAAATTTTAATGATAATTTATTATTAGTAACTATATTTGTTTTTAACCAACTTGGTAAGTTTTCATTCATTATTTGAACTTTACTTACTAAATTTTTTGCTACGTCTTGGGTAGTTGCAATAACTAATACATTAAAATCTTCATTAAATAACATTGACCATAAAGCATACCCTGCAGATAATGTTGATATACCTAATTGTCTAGATTTTAAAATAACATTATATCTATTGTTTTGTAATGTAGTTAATGAATCTTCTTGAAATGGAAATAAATTAAATTTTATTTTTCCACGAATTGGATGTTGAATATAACAATATTGTCGCATAAAATATACAGGGTCTTCTGCACATTTTTTATATTGCTCTTGAATTATTTTTTTTATATTTTGTTTTTCACTCACTTAAGTACTTCAACGGCCATTTTTCCTGTTGCTACTGCAGTAATTATTCCAGATGTAAACCATATAACTTTATGATCATACCATTTTGGTTTTAAATACTTTTCACGTTGTATGTATAATTCAATATTACTATTTAATAATTCTATTTTTTTATTTGTATACATTAAGTCTATAGAGTCTAGTTTTGCAATTGTTTCTAATTCAGATATTAATATTTCTTGTTGTGAAATTATTTCATTGTTAATTGAATCCAAATAATACAATGAATCTAATGTTTCTGAAATAGCTATAATCTCATCTTCAGTAAAATATGTATCTGACTCTTGTCCTATTAAAAACATTGGCCATAATAATATTATAATAAAATATTTTTTCATTTCCTAATTTTCTTTCTAATATTTGCTTTTGCAGAACTAACTGATTTTTTTGGTGCTGCTTTTTTTGGTGCTGCTTTTTTAGCTTTAGTAGAAGCTATTTGTTTTTTTGTAGTAGTTGCTTTTTTCTTTGCAACTGTTTTTTGTTTTTTAACTTCTTCTAATTTTCCATCTAATTTATTAATATTAACATTGTTATTGTCAATTTCTTTTTTTGCTTGTTCAGCTTTTTTATTATTAGATTTTTTTCCAAAAATAAATATTAATCCAAATATGCCGGCGACTACACCAGCAATAATTTTCCATGTTTTTTTAATCATTGTTTTCCTTTTTATGTAAGTTTTCTAAAAACTTTGTTTTAAATTTATCGAATTCTTTTTGTATTTTTTCATTGAATTCTTCATTTGTCATTTTAGCCGACCAATGTTCTAATAATCCGTCTGCGTTCATAACTGTGCTTGATGCTTTTGTATATGTTTCTTTTAGCATTTTAACATCTTGTTCAGCTCTTTTTAACCATGCGTTAGCATTTTCAGTCATTTTTTTGCGTTCATATTCTTCGTATTTTCCTTGTTTTTTTAATTCATGTTCCATATCGATAACACAATCAACACACATTCCGTGAATAATACGCATTTTTTCGTCTGTAGGGCCGAATTCTGTTTTACAACATTCTTTTTTACAATTTGGATAGGAATTTAAGTATTTTCTAACTTCTTCTGCAACTGAGTTTTTTGGTTTCTTTACACGAAATCCTTCGCGCTGTTCAATTAGATATATAGTAGTGCCAATTTTCTCTTCCCATATATCTCCAACTTTTCTAGCTTTATTTTTTTCAGCTTTTTGTTTAGCGTCAGAAAATCCAATTGTTTTTTTAGTTTGAAATGCATGAGTACCATCCAACATTTTCTGGATGGCTTTTATATTTTGTAACTTGTTTGCCATAAAATTTAATTAATTAAAATTATCCTAAATCATTAGGATCTTGTTTTTGTAATGATCTATCAATTAATTTTTTCATAAAAGCTAAGAATTGTATTTTTTGTTTAGGATTCTTGTCTTGTAATAATAATTGCAATGATTTCATCATCATTTGTACTTGTAATAATGTACTTGGTTTTTGTTTTAATGCTTCAATAAATTTTTCAATTCTAACATCTCCAGCTGTTTCTTCTTCTGATTCAGGCTCTTCTGCAGCCGGCTCTTCTGCTGGTTCTGGAGCAGGTTCAGGTTCTGGAGCAGGTTCTGGAGCAGGTGCGGCATCAGCTGGTTCTGCAGGTGCTTCTGGCGCTGGAGCTGGTTCTGGAGTATCAGCAACTGGCTCTTCTGGTGCTGAATCAGTTTCTTCATCATCTTGTTCTGTTTTAAGAGTATTTAATGCCTGTTCAGATAAAAATTTAACAACTTTTCTTTTTACAATTTCTTTTACTAATTGTTCTTTTTGCTCTTTAGTTAGTTTTTCTATTTGTGTCATATATCCGCCATCTTTTTTTGATAAGATATCAATTAATTCTTTTGCATCTTCTTCTTGATTTTTTACTAATTGTTTTAATGCATTAGATGGCATTTTAGAATCACCATCTTCCATGTCTTTAGTAACATATACTCTATCAGAATCTTTTACTTTAGGTACCATGTTTTCAACATCGTCGATAACTTCTTTATCGTCTTTTCTAGGAACTTCAGGTAATGGCTCACCTGATGCATTTGGTACCATTCCTTCGACTTCTTTGTCGATAGTGTAATCTTTTAAATCTTTTCTAGCTTTATGCTTTTCATTTTTTGGTTGTTTATATTTAGCCATTTTAACGTCCTGTTATATTATTTTATATAAATATTATCTAGAATACTTTAATGTTCCTAATATTTGATTTATGGGAGCAAATGCACCGGTTAATTTATATGTATTACCTCCATATGTAAATACAATGCCTTCTACAGGTACTATTTTTTCAAATCCGCCGAGTCTTTTTATACGCTCCAATTGTTTCTTTAATAATTCCATTTTTGATATATCATTCGTAGATCTTAATGTACGAATAATTTGTGCAATTTCTTGTCGTATTGATTGAACTGCTTTATTAGGATTTGCTGCTAAAAAGTTAGAAGCATTTTTCATTATTTCAGCACCTAATTTTAAAAAGATAGATTCAAATGGTTGTAAATTATCTTTTTGATATTGTTTGAAATCTTTTTTATCAAATGTAGATACCCAATTTAAAAATTCTGGATTATCAATTTGTTTTTTTATTGTTACAATAGTATTTGATTTGTCATTAAATGACCATCGTCTTACTAATTGATCAATTAATTCATCTGATATATCATAATTCATTTCAGATGCTTTTTCTTTTATTACATCTCTCCACCAAGCTTTATGATAATCTGCTAAATAATTATTATCTTTAAGTTGATATTTATCTCGCAATTGATTTAACTCTGTAAATAATGCATCTTGATAATCTTGAAAATTTTCAACTCTTCCTACTTTAATTTTTTGTGGTGGTATTAAATTAAATGTTTTTTGCATATGAGCATTCGCATCTTGTATAGCTTTTTGTATTACTGCTCCGCCTGACATATCTGTTTGAACTACATTTCCATTCTCATCATATTCAACTAAATTATGAAATTGAAGTACTGCTATTTCATATGCTATGACATTTTTTGTTTCTGGATAAATAATTTCCATGTTAGCAAATACTTTTCCATTTTGAAAAATACTATTTAATTTTTCTGTTCCTACTTTTGAAAATGCTGCTTCTAAATCATTACCAGCTTCTCCGAATGCATCTGATATAGGTCCTCTTCCTGCAAACTTTGATTGTAATCCTTCAACTGATAATGGATTAACACGCTCTGTTTTATTTCTGGCAAATTTAACTGTTCCGTCTTTAAATGTAACAAATATATTTTGTCCATCTGTTTTTTCAGTAACTGCATTTTCTATATCTAATCTACCTTGTAATCCACGTGAAATCATTTCTTTGAAATCTGCAAATGTTAATGATTGTGATCTATTTTTATCAAATGGATGTGACATATGTCCAGCTAACCCGCCTTCATTTAAATATTTTGTTCCAAATACTGTTTTTGGATAGTCATCAAAATCATATGTAAATCCACGATCATTTTTCTTGTCTAAAA
>Ga0181393_1000354_pt1 | contig 17363 bp, 24 predicted proteins | sample 16SPOviralmetaG_FD_130122 | JGI IMG/M metagenome (GOLD analysis project Ga0181393, IMG submission 130122) | Marine viral communities from the oligotrophic San Pedro Time Series (SPOT) site, San Pedro Channel, CA, USA - 16 SPOT_SRF_2010-10-21 | ecosystem: Environmental > Aquatic > Marine > Strait...
AGTATCTTTCGCATGGCTATGAATATTTTCTAGCTGGTCGAAAATGTGATCGAATCCCAAGAAAGCGTTTCTTGGGTAAATAAAGTTCTTAGTCATAATTGCCTCCTATTGACTAGCAAGGTTAAACGAGACCCGGTTATCGGCGCCTCTATAATATATATAATATATTTTTTTTTAATTTAAACCAGTAGGTCCAAATTTTTTTTTATAAGCTATTTCAAATGCTTCTTCTCTTACCCAAGCTTCTTGGTTGTACCATAACCTTTTAAAATAGTTATCGTAACATGCTAGAGCAGTTTCTTCAGTAACGCCAAGATGGCCCTTTACCATGAAGAACATTCTATAAGCTTCTTTAATTTTATTTTGTGCCATTACCAATATTGTACTTTGGACATAATTCCCATTTGTCTTTATCTTTAAAAGAGATTATTTTAATTTGTCTTAGTGGTGCTATAGGTTGTAGTTGTTCTTTATTTTCTACAGTTAATAGACCCCAATCGCTCATTAGCGTTGATATAGTATTTCTACGGCCAACATCATTTTCTTCAAGGTTTGACTTCTTACCATCGAGTAAGAAGAGCTCTTTAAAGTGAACGATAAAGTATCGTCCTTGCTTATGAAGAATATGGCATGACTGGTATAACTTATTATCTTTACGTGATGCTACACCAATTCGTGTAAGTGTCTCTCTTATTTTAAGGAAATCATCTGGCTCGTTTAATGTAACCTCGAGCATGTTTGCCGGGTTCCATTCTACAATGTTATTTTCTTCCACCTTTAGCCACCTTATGTTTCAATTCGTTTATATGTTCAGTGGATAGGAGAGTTAAAACTTGTCGGGCTTTTTCATTACTATAGCCATAATATTTTTTAACTACATCCAAATCACTAATATGTTCAGGTTTGAACCATTTAGAAAACCTTTTACGTTTTCTAATTATATTTATAAAAAAATCAAATTGAAGACGATTATCAAGGTGGTGATTACGATTCATCTCATTTGCGGCTAGTACAGTATCAGGAAAGTATGATAGCTGTCGATTAATCATGTAAGATGAGTATGCCTTTTCAGCTACGTCATCTATCATGATATCTTTCTTGGTGTAATTTATTGCATTAGTATACTCAAAGGGATTCATTTTTTTCCACCATTGATTGTAATTCTGCTACAACAGGGACTATCGTGGCATCCCACCATTCTATAAACTCATTATAGTTATTATCAAAATAAGATTCTTTTATAAAGTTTTCAATTTCTAAACAGTTAAAAGCCATCGATGGCTGTATTAAACTGTGTGCTGATAATAACTCGCACATTGCAAGTTGATTAACAAATTGGTTTAACATTTCAATTTCCATTATATATCCTTAGCTATTTTTTCAGCAAGAGCCATTCCCATTGTCCACCCCAGATGACCTGCTCCGGTGTTAACCCATAAACCCTTTGTCTTAGTTATAATTGGTAACATGTCTGGTGTCATTGGTCTTAGGCATGCCCATTTCTTATAGTTATTTTTATTCACAAACGTATTCTTTTCTACCCAGTTGGCTAATGGCTTTATTCTATCTTCGCGTACATCATGATTCCAGTCTGCGAGCTCCGCTGTACCTGCAACTCTGAACATGTTATTTGCAAATGGTGATGCCACTATTTTCTTTTCATCATCAAGTACAGATATGTTAGGACTTTCATAACAGTTATCATATGTTATTGAATAACCTTTAACTGGATAAACATTAACCGGAACCAATGAAGGCGTATAGGCACCAGCACATATAACGATTTCATCATATTCTTTTCTAAGATCGTCAAGTGTTAAGGCAAAGTCACGTTTATTACATAAGAGCTTCATTGACGATGTTGCTACAATTTTATTAACTCTTATGCTATAATCGAACTCAGGTTTACTCATCATATAACTAGACAGCTGAGTACAAAATTCATGAATGTCACCAACTGAGTCACCTTTAGTTAACGTAGCACCAATCACATCATTGGCTTTAATATTATACTTTATAAGATTTGTTTTTGTTTTTACTCTACCCCAACCCGTATTCTTAAATCTATCGAGTGTTTTCTGTGCAGTGTTCCATGACTTTTTATTTCTGTATATATGTAGTATGCCACATTCATTATGATGAAACTTAATTCCAGTTTCTTTCATTAATTTCTTTAATAGCTTGCGAGAACGAAGGCTATACTCAATAGTCTTACGTGTATTACTATCATACTTATTCATGACAGTTGCGCCGATAAAGCCGGCTATCCACCTAATCTTAGACCAAGACCATACATCTGGACGAAATGCTAAAGGCGCATCTGGTTGTGTTAGCCATTTAAAACCTTTAGCTATATTTTCATAAGTGTTCCATACTTCAGCATTGCAAACAGAAAGTTGACCGCCATTAGCATAACTACATTGTTCAGCTATGCCATTAGGATCATATAGTCTTACTTTATATTTTTTTGCCAGAAAGTATGCAGTAGTTATTCCAGCGACACCACCACCGACAATTGCTACGCTCTTTTTTGATTTCCCCAATCTTCGACTCCACCAATGTAATTATCATACTCAAGTTCGTTCACAATGTGCTCTTTGGTAAGATCAGTAGTTGGAATTTTATTCAAGTGTGTATTATTCCAATATAACTGTGGAACAGTTCTATGCCCTTGCTCTCTCATGAAGTCCTTTGCAAATAAATCATAACTAACATTAATTTCCCTATACCTAAAGTCCCATTCGGCAAGTTTCTTTTTTAAAAGATGACAATAACCACAATCATCTTGAGTGTAAAGTGTTAAATTAATTGAACTGTACATCTGACATTACCTCCGTTAAACAAGCTACCACGTTTAATTCGTGATCAGCGACAAATGCATTTTTGTATTGATAGTCTGCAAGCAGCAATACGAGTTGTGGAATTGATTGTGGGGCAACTTTATCTACCATCCTATCATAAATCGCTCTAAAAATAGCGCTTGCATCAGTATCTATATTATTAACCACCCAAGATCTCATCTTTTTAAAATCTTTATTTTTCAAGTGATCAAATAAATCATCATAGTTTTTATCTTGTAAGTTGTTGACAATACCTGTGTCTATCTTACCGTTTACAGAATACCTTTGTAACTCATTTAATACTCTACGCCAGTCAGGCGCAAACTTCATTATGAGATCAGCGACTGGCTTATCTTCATATTCTATTTGCTCATCAGTTAGTATTGTCTGACATTTTTCCATAAAAGACTGACATAATTGTACCATGTCTTTCTTAGATGTATTAAATTCATATACACCACATCTTGAATGAAGTGGCTCAATAATTCTATTCTTAAAGTTACATGTAAGTATGAACCTACAGTTTTTAGAAAACTCTTCAATAAATCCACGAAGAGCAGGCTGCGTTGATTGAGGATTTAAGTAATCGGCTTCATCCAATATCACAACTTTATATCCACCTTGTAGAGAGACAGATGACGCAAATTGTTTTATCTTGGTTCTTAACGTGTCAATGTTACCTTCCTCAGAACCATTGATTAATATATAATCGCAGCCGAGCTCATTACATAGAGCTCGGGCTACGGTAGTCTTACCTAAGCCGGCAGTACCAGTGAACAACATGTTAGGTAGTTCTTTACTGACGACAATCTTTTGGAAGGTTTGTTTTAAAGATTCAGGTAAGATTGTATCGGATACAGTCTTAGGCCTATACTTCTCAACCCATAGAAACTCAGTACTCATTACTTCTTTGCTTCTACTTTCTGTTCACTCTTATCATTCATTGCATCTTCTTGTTGAAGTGCCTCACTAATTTGAATAATTTGAATGCATTGGTCTCTAAGACTACCAATTGTGGAGAGCTCTTCACCTTTGAACCCGCCTCTTTGAGTAACAGCATCTATAACTGCTACCGTACTTCTACTTGCTTTATTAGCAAGATCCTTTAATTGAGTTAAATTTTCTGACATGTCATTATGCTCCGTATGTTGAAGATTTTTCGAGTGCAATCCAATACTTTAAAGGTATTTCTTTATTCTTGAACTGCGTTATTAATTTTGAAGATATTTCAACCTCATAGTCTCCTGGAAGAATCTTAAGATTTGAAATACTTATGATAAAGTTAAATACAGCGTCCTGCTTAAACTCACCATCTATATCAATAGAGAAAGCGTTAGATGTAGAATTTTGGTTTTCCACTACAGAAAGACTTAGTACTCCATCTTTAGCTCTTATTGATACTTCACTATGACCTAGTGTTGAAGCTGCTTTCTTTAATTTATTCAGCGTACTATTATCAAGAGTAAACTTAACATCAGCTTCAGGCATAGTGACGTCTTTTGTAGGAGCCGTTAGTGTTTCCTCGGCAGCATAAAAGTATTTTACTTTTGACCTACCTGATGAGTCAGAAACAATAACAAAGTCATCCTCAAACTTTAAACTTGGAGCATCGACTAATCCCATAACTCCAATGAATTCATTTAAATCATATATGCCGAAATCCTTGGGAAACTCTTCGGTGACATCGGCAGTTGCCACAACGTTTCTTGCTTCACTAATTGTCTTAATATTTGTTCCAGTCTTAATCAGCATGTTTTGATTAATACCTGAAAAGTTTCTTAAAACATTCAGAGTGTTTTCACTTAGTTCCATAATAAACCTTCCTTTTTAATTTTATAGTATATTCTATCACAGTTTTTAACATTTGTAAACAGTTAAATTTTCATCTTAGAGAAATTTTTATCTTTTGCAAACTCAATCTTAGATTCAAACTTACCGTCAAGTATGTCACCCTTATGTGATATAATAAATGTATTACTATCAGCATCTAAGGTATACAATATCTTTAATAAGTTTTCAATTCCATCATGATCGAGTGATGAGTCAAATGTTTCATCCAGCACCAATAAGTTAGTTGACACTGAATTTTTCATCTTTGCTATCTGCCTCCAAGTAAATAGCAATGATAAGTCAATTCTTTGTTTTTCACCTTCACTAAATGAGTCATAAGTAAAGTCGTCTCTATGTCTTGACCTTATGGTTTCATTAAAGTTTTCATCAAGGTTAAAGTGAACAAAGAAATCAAGTACTTGTAAATATTGATTAACAAGTTTATTAATTGCAGGTAAGTACTGTTTTATTATCTTAGTCTTTATACCTGTATCTCTTAACATTTCTGCAATAACTGAGTTATATCCAAGCTGCTCGTTCACCTTAAGCTTTTCTTCAAAGAGATCTTCCTTGTCGCAATTAAGTTTTTCTAAGTCAGTTCTTGCCTCAGATAAGTCAGCCGATACCTCACCTTCCAAGTATGTTCTTAACTCATTATTACTTTCATTTAGCGATTGTATCTCACGATTATTCGCATTCATGTTATTTGTTTTTTCAGTAATATCAGCAATTATATCTTCGACTGCCTTTATTTTTCTATCAATCTGTGAGCTATAGTCTTGCGTTAAGTTTAATGTAGATTGTACTTGGTATGCCTCATTCTTTGCCTTAGTCATTAACGCATCTTTATTATCAATTTGCTGATCGCATGTTGGACACGTATCATTATTTTCCAAGAACATTCCACGCTTTGCAATCGTTTTCATTTCCTGCTTTGTCTGAGCTATTTCAGAAATTATGTCATTCTTTTTTCTTTGAAGTTTTTGTAGCTCATCAAGTGCTGTATTGTTTTCGATATCTTTACTAAGATCGCTGTTATCTTCCTGCAACTTTTCAATTCGCTCTTGAGCTCGCTTAACTTGTTTCTCATATTTCTTTTTGTTTTCTTCAGTTAACGCGGCAATGTCTCTTATATACTTAGACTGCTGTTCAATCTTTGACTTTACTATATTGGTGTTATTAGTTACAGTTACTATCTTGTCTTTAAGTATCGAGTTCTTTTCTTTCAATATCGTATTCATTTTAGAAAAGATATTAATATCCAGAAGATCCTCGATAACATCCCTACGGTGTCCAGCATTAAGTTGCATGAAGGGAATGAAAGAAGAGGAACCTAGCACAACTACTTGATGAAAACTCTTATGGTTGAGTTTCAAGATGTTTTGTTCAAGAATCTTCTGGTATTCATTTGCATGTGAAGATTGATTAATCATCACAGTGTCTTTCCATATTTCAAATATGTTTGGCTTTATGCCACGTATAATTTTAAAGTTAGCCTTTCCTATAGTAAACTCGATCTCAACTACGGTTTGCTTTCCATTAATTGAGTTGACTAGTTGGCTCTTCATAATCTTTCGATGTGGTTTACCAAACAGTGCAAAAGATAATGCATCAAGCATGGTTGACTTACCTGCACCATTATGACCTACCACAAGAGTAGACTTATGTTGATTAAGAGAAATTTCTGTAAATGAATTTCCAGACGATAAGAAATTCTTATAGCGAATCGTTTTAAATATTATCATGATATTTCTAGTGCTTGTGCCTCTGTCATTAGTTCACGCATTTGAACTTTTATTTTATTTTTATCCAAGTCAGTATCTACCGCATCAATATATGTGTCCACTATCTCAGTGGTGTCATCAAAGTTCATGTCTTCATCATCAACATTAGCACCAATAAACTCATTAAAGTTTTCTGCAATCTTAAGCTCGTATATATCTTGATTTTGTATGTTATCAATAAATCTGTCAAATGTAAAGGGATCAGTCTTATTAACTACTACAACTTTTACAAACTTTTTTGAGAAATTTTTATTATAACTATTATAATCTATTTCTTCGTCATTGTAAAGGACTTTTTCAAATAAAGTATGTGGATTCCTAATCTTTTCTATCTTTCTAGTTTCAGTATCGATAATGTGAAAGTACTTAGGATCATGAGCATCAGACCAAAAGAACTCCATTTGACTACCTAAGTACCAAACATTATCTTGCCTTGATGACACGTGAAAGTGACCAGTTAATACCAGCTCGAATCTTTCAAATACATTAGGATTCATGCCATGCTGGTTTTTTATACCTCGCATTAACTCAAAGCCATTAAGCTCTAAGTGCGCGCCAATCCAGTCTGCCTTACACTCTTTTATAAAGTTCATACATACATCATAGTTGTCTTGACATATCCACGGCACTAAGCCAATTTTAAGAGAACCATAACTCATAACTTTTGGTTCCATAATAATGTTTACTTCATTCATATAGTGACCAAGACATTCTTTTAATGAGTTAAGCTCATTTGTATTTTTAAAGTAGGTATCATGGTTTCCTGGAATAATATCCATTGACATACCACGTATACGTAGTTGATCGAGGAATACTCTACGATTATGATTTAATGCCTTAAAGTTTACGAACTTACGATGATCGTAGTAATCACCTAAGTGAAGTATTTGTTTTATGTTTTGCTTTTCACACTCAGGAAAGAATACGTTATTATAAAAATCTTCTGCATTATTTAAAAATATTTCAGATGAGTTTCGTATTCCAGTATGAGTATCATTAAGTAGCGCTATCTTCATTCCATAAACTCACTTAAATCTGAGTCAGCAATTCTAACTCTCTTTTTCTTTTTTTCTTTCTTAACAAGTTCTTTAACTTCAGAGTCAGTTGATCGAACTCTTGCAATTCTATCTTTAAGAGTATCAACGAAGTGTGCTGCAGTATCAGCCGCAACTCCTTCAGTGCCAACGTCTACAAAACTATCAATACCAGATTTAGTTAAGTACTTCAGTTTAATTTCTTGTTGTTTCTTTTCTTTTGTTATTCTTCTTAAGAATGCGTACCAAGTTATCTGTGTAAAGTATGCGAATGCATTTGGCTTTCCAGTTCTCGTTGCAGCCTCTAAGTTATAGTTTCCTATCGCCTTTAAACAGTTCTCGACTGCATCCATTACCATTTCTTCTCTATAAGTGTATCTTATAAAGTTTGCCTTATGTGATAAGCCTTCGGCTATCTTAAGGAAGCATTGTGCTATATAATCTGGTACAGTTGGAATAGTGTCTTGAACTTTTCTAGCGTGGTCAACTCTTCCTACATATTCCACTACCGCAGTAGAGAAATCAGAATTATTGACGTAGTGTATGCTTTTTTTACGTGCCATCTTTGTAACCTTTCATGATTCTATTATACACCTTTTTAAGCTAAAAGTAAACAGTTATTTTATCTAAACATTTGTAAATAAAACTGTTTACATTTGTTAAAAACTGTGATAGAATAGAAGAGTATATTGAGGAGGGAGGAATACCCTAGTGAAAAGTCTTAGGGTCTCGGGGTTTAAATTTAATTATGTTATCAGTATCTGAGTCTATATTAAGTGTATCTTCTTGTACAGCTCCATACTTTCTCTCTAAAAAGTCATCCATTTCATCATCAGTTAAATCTCTTAGTGCATCTTGTATTTCATCTATATTGGCATAAGTCTTTTTTCTACCAGTCTCTTTACTTATTTTTAAGTCGTGGTTTATACCTCTTAGGCATGCCTTATAGTGTTTTAATATATTAGGTGACGGATTTGAAGTTACTATAATATGAGATGAATTTAATGTTTGTAGTGATGAAGGATCATCTTGGAAAGCCATCCACGGCCTAAACGCAAAAAAACGCCATCCTTTTTGATAATCTTCAATTGCAATAACTCTTAAAGCTTTCTTTACTAGAATGTCGCCGGTATCTTCTCCGGTGTCCCACTCCATTACCTCACATATTATCTCTTCATTATTTGTCAGCTTAAATTGTTTTATGTTCATAAACTCACTCTATAAGTCTTATGGTTAAATTTTTCTCGTCCATAAATTCTTAGTCTCTCATCAGCATGTAGTATACCGAAATTCTTTTTAGATTTCCAACTTATATCGTCGATGATGTCATATAGTGTAGTACTCTTTCCATCATCTGTCTTTCTTAAACCTCGTCCTATACTCTGCAAAACTCTTATCTGTGATTTTGACGGAGATGCAAAGACGATATTATGAAGGTTCCTAATATTTATACCCGTACTAAATGTTCCAAGTGACGCAACAGTAATGGAGTCTTTCTGCTTTTCAACGATAGCTCTTATCGCTTCTCTGTCAGTAGCGGCGGTCTCACCTGATACAAAAAAAATCTTGCGCTTTTCTTCGGCCTCATCTTTAATTAACTTATATAATGGCTTACCGTGTTTTTCTACGTAGTTATATAAAACGAGGGTGTTGCCTTTTAAATCTAGAGTTAAGTTTTTGATAAACACGTTTCGCTTATCATTTGTTACTACGTACTCAATCTCTTCTTGGTAAGTTTTCTTTCCAAAGTCTTTACGAATTTTCTCATGATATTGTAAAATAATTCTCCTAATCGTAAGTTTGGCGAGTGTATCACTATCTTGTAGAGCTCTCGTGCTAGTAACACGATATATCTTTCCAAACAATCCTTGTAATACTAATTCATGAGTTAATGCACCATCAAGAGTTCCAGTAGTTCCAAACCTGTATTCAGCTTCAATGCACTTATTCATTATCGTGGTAAGTGACTTTGACTTAAACCCGTGGCACTCATCACCGAAAACTGTGCCAAACCTACTAAACCAGTCAGGCTGAAATCTATATATCGACTGCCAGGTGCTAATGATAACTCGCTTTGAGGTATTCTTATCTTTACCTGAGTATATTCTGTGACAATTGTGCTCCACATCATAGCCATAAGACTTAAAGTCATTATACATCTGCTCAACTAACGAGGTGGTTGGTACTATAACTAATACATCATTTTCAAAAGATGACAGAAGATAACGCATTAACACGTATATTATAAGTGACTTACCAGAACCTGTTGGAGATAACAGGATTGCATTTTTTCTCTGTATACCGGTGCATACTGCATCAAACTGATAGTCTCTTATCTCGAATGGTAGCTTTAAAGCTTTAATAAACTTCATCATAAACTCAGGATCAATCTTATTTCCTTCGTTAGGACTGCCATAGTCTGATTCTTCTATGTCTATCTTATACTCACGACTTTCTGCAAACGAGAGTATTTGAGGAAATAAGCCTGCTGATATCTCACCAGTTATCTGGTTATATAGTCGTATCTTTCCATCCCATAGCCTATTACGATAAGCCGGCATAAATTTATAACCAGGTACAAAGAATGAAAAGAACTCACGTAGCTCTGCTCCTATTCCTCTATCACACTCCACTCTTATCGTAGAGTGATTTAATTTCCTGACTCGAATTGTTTCCATTTGATTATGTTCGATATAGTTTGGTGTCGCCATTTTAAGTTATCTATTATTTCTGATAATGTTTCAGTTAATGTTTTCCAGTATTGTATTTTCTCTTCTGACTTTTGTATTTCAGGATCGCTATCATAGTAGTACTCCATCTCGCCTTTAAGAACCTTTAAGCCTTCAAACGGATCAGGCTCCCACCCTTTTTCTTGTATTGTTATCTGGTCCATCTTACCATTATAGTATAGCCACTTGTCTTTAAGAAGCTTCTTCTGTTCAAACTCAGCACGCTTGAGCTCGAGTTTGGACGTAGACCAGAGTTGTATATATTTTGAGTGTAGTATTGGGGTTTGACGTGATGTCTCATCTATTTGATAGTTGTCAATTATACAGTCTTTTTGCCACATTTCGTGGACTTGTTTCAAGTCAATCATTATGTCTCCAATAATATATATTAACCAGTTACAGTACCAGTCACGTCAAATGAGTCAGTAATTGCACCAGTCGTTGCATTAAATGTTTTTATGTCAAAGTAAGTAAACCTAAATGAAGCGCCAAAAGTTAAGAATGACTCAGCTCCACTTGTTGCCTGAAACTGAATGTCAGTCAGCGCAGTTGGTATACTATCTCTATATATAATCTGAGCTATCGCATTGTTTGAGCTATTTAATATAGACAATGTAATATCAGATTGTGTAGGTGGTCGTTGTGTGGCATTCGTAAATCTATCAAGTGCCGTAACATTGTCTTGATCAAGAGCACGTCTCATCCAGTTATGCATTTCAGTATAAGACTTCATGTCTTCATCAAGAATTATGTTTGCTAACATCTCATTATAAGTGAGCTTATCACCAATGAATGGTATAGCAGATATTTTCTTATAGCCAAGATCTGCGGTGTTCATGATTACACCAGCATGAGTAAAGTCTTGAATAAAGAACTCTAAGTTTGGATAGTTTTTTCTATCAATTACTAGCTTAAAGCCAGTAGGTTGTAGATAATTAAAGTTACTAGTTAGTGCCATTTTTACACCTACAGTTTATTCCACCACAGCTACCTTTAATCGGTTTAAACAATAAACCTAAAGACATGCCTGAGGCTATAAATGACATGAATATTAATAATGTTAGTATAAATGTTTCCATACTCTTATTTATACAAAAAAAAGAGGAGCCGAAACTCCTCCTTTAATATTAAGTACTAAGACTTACGCACCTAGAATATTGTCAACTCTGAATATTCTGTAGTATTGGTTAGTCTTAACTGCGGCTAGGCCATCAGCAGGTGTAGCACCTACGAATGGGTTAGATGCCATTCCATATCTGGTTTTAAAACCAATTTTTGGTTGGAATGTATCTTCTCCAACTGCACGTACCATTGTTAATGGAACGTATGGGCAGTAGAATAGACCGGCATCATATGGGTTAGTACCCTTATAACCAACAGTTACATAGTTTGTATTTGCATACGGGTCAATGTAAACTCTTGTTCTACCGTTCATAGTACCAGCAAAAGTATTACCTGTGTCATCAACATTTAATGATGTTGACATTGCAGGTGTGTAGTCTAACATACCAGCTGCATGGAGAGCAGATGCTACATCAGATGAACATACGATAAAGTTTCCTTTACCTCTACGTGTCTCTTTTGCGATTGTATTACATTCTCTTTCGATTTGTAATACTAGTCCTTTGAACTTTTCTACAGACCATCTACCATCAGCATCTGTCTGAACATCAAAGATACCGTTAACGGCAGTGTTAGTTTGTAATGCACCAGTTTTTGCTTGTGCGTTAATAGTTCTGATTACTTCTCTATTGATTTCAGCTAAGATCTCAGTTGACAAGATGTTTGCCAATTCTGTCTCAGCGTCAAGACCGTGAATAGCTTTAAGGTCCTGAGCTAGTTCTAAGCTGTATTCAGCTTTAAGAGCTCTTGACTTAGCAGTCACAGTTGATTTCTCAATAGTGAATCCCATTTCTCTGAAAGATGAGTTTCCGGTTGAACCTAACTTCTCAGCTTCAGCAGTTGTCATTCCCTTACCAGTGATGTTAGTTAATCTAGCATCATCAGCAGTAGAGTCTGAATCTAAGTTAGTTACGTTAAGACCTGAAGCATTATCAGAATCGTGAGTAGATGCACTGTCACCTGAAAACTGAGTTTCAGCTTCATTAAACATTGCTTCTCTATTTCCTGTTGCACCACCGCCATATCTTGACTTCATGGCGAAGATTAATCCTGTTGGACCAGACATTGGCTGCACACCGCAGATGTCATATGCCATTAGGTTTGGCATTGCACGTCTTACGAGCGCGATTAATACTGGATTCCAATTGGATACAGATGATGTTGCGTTAGCTGGAGCAGCTTCATTAATCATTCCTTCTTCTCTAAGAGCGATTTCCTGATTTTCTAATACTGCAGCAGTAACAGCTTTCTTATGATGATCGGTAATAGTACCAGCTGACTCTTCGTTCAGTACTGGGGCCCATTTCTCAATCAACTTATCGTATGATACTGTCATTTAAGACTCCCTATTTAGTAGCAGTTTTCTTTATTGCTTTAAGATATTGATCCATTGAACCTGTTGACTCTACAATTGGAGCGTCATCATCTTCAACAATCTCATCTTGAGTTTTAGTTGCCTTAGCAAAATATGATTCCTTTAACTGAGCCACTTTCTGTGCGAAAGTATCTTCGTCTTCAAAATCTACATTTTCTGCTAAACCCTTTAGCTTTTCGACTTGAGTTTCAGCTAAATCTTTGGTTGCCTCTCTAATGATAGACTCCCTCTTATATAACTCTAACTCTTCAGCCATTGATACGGACTTTGCAATTGTGTCATTGAGTTGTGTCTCAAGTTCATCAACATTGTCTGCGAGTTCGTCAACCATGTCAACTTTATCCTCTGGCACCTGAATGTGTGACTCAGTAAATAGGTCTTTCAACTTATTCATAAAGTCCTCAGCGATTTCAGTTCTTAAACCATTTTGGATTGCTAACTTGTTGTCTTCCATCCAGCCTTCAACTACGTAGTTAAGGTAGCTGTCTACTTTCTCCACAAGGTCCTTTTTGGTACTTTCAATCTCTTCTGAAAGTTCCTCATTATACTTCTCTTCTAATCTGTCAATCTCTGCATTTACTTTTGTATTGATTGCTGATTCAAAGATAGTTTCTGCTCTCTGCTTGAATTCATCAGACAGTGTAGCTTCTTCACTGACAAGCGCTTTAAGATCGTCTTTAAAGTCAACTTCAATTTGAACTTGATCTTTAACTTCTTCTTCAGCGATTGGTTCGCCGTCGAATGCCTCAGGATTAGTACTTGCCATGTCATACATTTGCATTAAAGATTTCTTATCTTTACCTTGCATATGTCCAACCATAGCAGCAATTATTCCAGCTTTAGTTTTTGGCATTGGATCTTTCTTAGTTTGGTCACCTTTACGCGTTGGAGCGGATCCGGTGGCGTCACCTGCTTTATCAATAGAAGCGACTGATTGAGCTTCAGCATTTTTAGGATCGTGTTTCATTTCAGAGATTTCCTCTTCACTCTCTTGGAGTTCCACGTCCTGATTTTCTTGATTTATATCAGTCATACTTGACTCCTTATTTTGATTTTAATATTGAGAGGAAATTCTTAAACTCACGTACTTGTGTCTCATAGAGATCAGCGCGTGGAGCCTTTTTAATTTCAGTCTCCATTTTTTCAATTGTTTGTGCTTCTATAATACCGTTATTCCAAATCCATTCTACCCCTTCCATTATCCCATTAACGAAAGCGCTAGGAGCGGATGGATCTTGCACGATGTCTACCGCGTTTAGAATATAATCGTCATTGACGAACATTGCGTTATTACGCTGGCTCAAACTTCCCATACCACGAGTCGATACACCGAAAGTAACTCCGCCGTCGAGTAAGCCTTTAACAACTTCTCCCATTGGGGTGTTCAGTATCGATGCTTTGCCCACAATATTATTGCCATCAAACTTGAGTTCATTAATCTTGTGGGAAACTTTATCTAAATTAACGGTCGGACCTTCAGGATGATTCAGTTCTCCAACTGCTCTTCCCTTTGTCACCTGATCTGTATTGTACTTGCCAAGTGCCTTTTCCATTACTGGCATTGGATATATTCGACCGTTTCGATTCTTAGTCTCTGCCTGAGCAAAGATTCCTTGAATACCATAATTCTTTTTACCAGTTTTCTTATCCTCGGTAATTAAGAATTCAATATCGTTTTCAACAAATTCTGATATTAATTTCATGTTAACCTCTTGGATATGCTATTTTTGTAAAATGTGTTGTATTAGCACCAGAGAATAATTCTTCGAATTTTTCCTTGATGATTACTATTGATTGATTTTCATGCATTTGTATTGTACCGCCTGTAGCGACATTAGTAATTAAATCATCTGCAGTTGCACAAACATAAACACACTGTGCATTACCAATAGTAGATTTATTTCCAGATGTATTTGCTACAACCTTAGCGGCTAAAGGTCTTATTTCCATTACTTCATTCCCTTATACTGTTTCATAAATTCAGTTGCAGCCTTTTCGGCTTCACGCTGAGAATTATAGGCATCAAGTCTGTCACCATCAATATATACAACAAACTTATTCTTTTCATTGTGAATTTTTACAGGCACTCGATTTATCTTCTTATCGAAGACTGCTTTGCCAATCGGTTTACGACCAGCTAATTCTCTTAATTGTGAAAAAGTTTTCATCTTAACTATATTTATACTTTTTATGATTTAGACTGAAGCCTCTTCATCTTCATCTTCGTCTTCGCCGTCTTCTTCGGCTTCATCTTCGTCTTCGCCTTCTTCGCCTTCAGACTCTTCATTATCTTCCAAGTCTTCTTCTGGTTCTGCTTCTTCTTCCTCTTCGACACCGTTATATACTTGATCTGCCATTCTGACTTTTTCTTGATCAAGAAGATCTGACATCTTAATAGTCATGACCTCACCAAATATCTTATTTGCATGATTATAATCTTGATCTAAAGAAGCTTTAATCAAATCTTGAATTCCATTTGCATTATCTTCTTGCTCTGTATTTTCCACGTTCTCGACATTATCCATTATACTACTCCTTGGTCATCGTCTGGTTCTTGCGCCTGTGCGGCTGCAATTTCTTTTTCCATATTCTCAATAGTCTCATCATCCATTAGAAGAATATTCTTTTGTACCCATCCTTTAGAGAAATATTCTCCAACATACTGTGATACTTGATCTAAACTCTGTATTTTCTCTCTTAAAAGCTCTGCTTCTTTTAATTCAGCAAAGTGATTATCTCTTAAGTAATCAACTGTCACTTTATTTTTCCATACGTTCCAGTCATCTTCAGTAATTATATTTTTCATGATTAATTGCTTCTTAAGTATATCATAAAATAAATTAGAAAAACGATTTCTTAATCTATCAATAAACTTTTGAAACTTTAACTCATCTCTACTTATCTCTGTTGCTCTACCTAATGAAAACTGTTGTTCTTGTTCTAACCTATTCATTGGCACATTGAGTGATCTATATAATCTCTTTTGAAAATATATGATATCTTCAATCTGTCCTAAGTTTTCTCCACCAGGAAGTGTTGAAATCTCTGTACCTCTGCCACCCTCTCTTCTTGGTAACCAAAAGTCTTCAAGCATTGACATATGCTTACGATCATCACGTATTTCTCCAGTCTTAGCATCATATACTAACTTGTTACGATACTTAGACATAATGTCTTTCATATACTGTTCAGCCTTACCTCTTGGTAAGTTACCTACGTCAATATAGAACATTCTTCTTTCTGGTGCTCTGGCCAGCCTGTAAATAACTAGTGAGTCTTCCATCATTCTTAATTGAGTTATAGGCTTAAGAGCTTTATGTAAGTAAGAAACAATCTTTTTTCGTTGCTCGTCAAGTAAACCAGAAGTGATATAACTTATCGAGTCAAGAGTCATTTTTACGCCAGCATTTTGTGCACCTGGCTTTTCTTGAAATATATAAAACTCATTTACTTTTTCAACAAGCTTAGCACCAGTAAGAGGATCTTTCTTGCTCTTTACTTGCTTTACTTTTCTCATCTTAGCCGCATCAATGTATCTTATCTCTTGAATACCAGCACCTAAGTTATTTTCATCAACTACTAAGTGATGATATAACCTACCATCTACATACCATCTACGAAATATGTCATGACCGAGTTCTTTAAAGTTTAACATATTAAATATCTTTTCAAACTCTTCGACCATCTGCTTTTTTATAGCAGCACTGACTGGTACATTATCTAAGTTTAATGATACAGAGGGTTTAAGCTCGCTCGCGGTTATAGACTCATTTACTATATCTTCAATTGCCGCATCAGCTTCTGGATGCATTGAACTTCCTCTATACTTAAGTATAAGTTGTGCGTTATCTTTTGAGTCATCACCGTCCATGTTAATATAGTGACCATAATGAGAGCCAGCTGATGTCGCAGTGACATAACCAGCACCATCATCGTCTCGTGGCGGAACAGGAGAGGCAAGTGTTTTATTATCTTTTGCTCTCGTTATTTCAAAACCAAATAATTTAAATGTATTTTCTGCCATTTATAATTCCTTTATAGTTAGGAGGGCCTAAACCCTCCTACTATTTATTACTTAACTTGTGGTGTCAGTCTCATAGTACTGATAAGCAAATGTTACTGTAAATCTTTCGATCTCATCATTTGTAGCATAGCTTAAATCTATAGGTGACATATCTTGTGGATACGAACCTCTAAATGTGTACTTTTTAAGTGAGTCCCCTGATCGATCAAGTTGCTCGACTAACAAATCTGCCTCATACGCAACAGGAGTTGTAAGACCGGTATTTGCTGAGTGAGCATTCATACCATTCATCCATCTCTCCATTGAGTTTCTGATAGCAAAGTCTGTATCGTTTATTATTGTAACAGTCCAGACATCAAACGTTCTATCACCTGCCATTTTTAATTGCCTACCACGAAATGGTACAACAATTTGGCCAAGTGTTGATCCTGGTAACTGAGCTGTCTCACATAAGAAAGATGTCAGTTCTGGATCACCGTTTGCATATCCAGGAAAGTTAATGGTAGCCTTGAAGAGGTTAGGACGTGCCCCACCGCCTCTTAGCTTTGATTTAAAATCATCTACGCCTAATACTGCCATTTTCTACCTCCTAAACTGTGCCAACGACTTCTTCAAAGTCGACACC
>Ga0181393_1000363_pt1 | contig 17124 bp, 10 predicted proteins | sample 16SPOviralmetaG_FD_130122 | JGI IMG/M metagenome (GOLD analysis project Ga0181393, IMG submission 130122) | Marine viral communities from the oligotrophic San Pedro Time Series (SPOT) site, San Pedro Channel, CA, USA - 16 SPOT_SRF_2010-10-21 | ecosystem: Environmental > Aquatic > Marine > Strait...
TGCTCGTGCCTCCTCGTGCTCGTGCCTCCTCGTGCTCGCGCCCGCCCTCGTGCCTCCTCGTGCTCGTGCCCGCCCTCGCGCCCGCCCTCGCGCCCGCCCTATATCAGGGATATGAGCCGCGCTATATCAGGGATATGAGCCGCGCTATATCAGGGATATGAGCCGCGCCGACTACTATCATCAAAAAGTGTTTGACTAATTACATTCTATACACACTATAAGGCCATGAACATTTTTGTGCTTCACCCAAATCCTAGACTGTCCGCACTATATTTGCACGACAAGCACATAGTGAAGATGACGCTGGAGACTGCTCAAATTCTTTGCAGTGCTTATTCGACGGCGTTAGAAGAGCCTCCCGATGTAAACCCGCCCTATAAAACTGCGTATCAAAACCACCCCGCTGTCCGGTGGGCACGGCTCTCGCGGGCAAATTTTAAATGGTTAGTCGCTTACGGAAAAGCGGTTTCCGCAGAGTATTCCTTGAGATTCAAAAAGAAACACGCTTCCGGAGCCGTCATCGAATGGTGTGGTGATTACGTTATGTTTCGCCCTGAGCGATTCCCCAAAGTCGAAGACCAAGAGCCGTCACCCCCTCCGCTTTGTATGCCCGATGAATACAAAGTTTCTGTTTCCGACCTCAACTGCACCTTGCAAACCTGTTGGCAAGCTGCTATCGACTCGTATCACGAATACTACAAGTCCGAAAAAATTACACCCACCACTGCTAAATGGACAGGCAAGCCCGACGCCAAAAAGTATTGGGAAGAGCTTTATCCCGAAGTAAAAAAGATTACCCAAGATCCAATACCGTTTTAACTAAACATGAGCCAACAACAACAACACCATTGCTACATCGCACTTGTTACCAAGCTGCTACCAGAACAAAATACTCGTGACACGTTCCTCGTCCGAAGCGACGACAACCTAGAGGGTTACGAAGACGTTCACAGATTTAATTTTTGCCCCGCTTGCGGCAAGCCCATCGACTGGGTTGCACTAAGTCGAGACGGCACACTCAAAGACGAAAACCCAAGACTCCGAATTTTAGACATGGTTGCAAGCGACCACCCCCTTCCCGTAGTAAATGTTTTGGAGGAAGAGGGAGGCACAATCCTTTTAATAGGAGACGATACGAATTTTTAGTGGAGACTCACTTGATTTCTACGTTACATTATCTATACTTCATCATGGCACACCCATTAAAAAATCCGAAAGCAGGGCCAAGAATCCGAGTAAATCTAACTCTCGACCCCGTCATCTACCCCGAAGCCCGAGAAAAAGCTCATAGCGAAGGCCGTAGCACGTCCGACGTAATTACCAAGCTTCTTCAAAAATGGCTTCGTGGTTCTATTAAAATAGATTCCTAAATCAATCCATGCCCGAACTAGACAGAGACACGGGGCCGTGGTTCCAGACGTTTACTGGAGCTAAGGTTAACCCGATGACCTTGGAACCCGAAGACGTTCGACTTGAGGATGTCGCGCACGCACTATCGTTGATCTGTCGTTTTAATGGACATTGCAACCGCCACTACTCTGTTGCACAGCACTCTGTTGCGGGGGCCCACGTTGCGATGTCATCGGGTTATTGGAACACAGAACACGAACACGGCGACCGGCGAAACTTAGCTCTGTGGTTTCTGGTTCACGATGCCGCCGAAGCTTATTTGCAAGATTTACCCAGACCCGTAAAATACGCGGACAAGTTTTTCCTCGGCGCAGATTGGGCTATGGGATTTCGAGAAGTCGAACATCGCGTTCAAGAGGCTTGCAACCTGTCGCTTCTGGGAATACGGCAACCCAGCCAAGAAATCGAAGACGACCTGAGAAAGCTGGATGACGCCATGCTTGCAACTGAGCGACATCAGCTTATGGGCAACCCCGAAATAGAATGGGACTTTTTACCGCCGCCCTTGTCAGGTAACTTCCCTGTCTGGCATCCAGCACAAGCCGAGAAACATTTCTTGAGTCTTTTTCGTGAACTCAGTCAGGCATGAAAAATAGAAACTACGTCACCAAAGAAGTGATTAGCCTTAGCGCGATCTACGACCAAGATCCTTGGTTTATTTCAGCTTACGGGGATGTCGAGATTGCAATCGAACACGAAGACAAGGTTGACTATTACTCAGATGGATCAGGTTATCCCGGCTACCATTTCCGAGAAGTTTCCGATATACAGTCAATATTTATTGAAGACCTAGCTCACCAAAACCCAGTTATAAATTGGGTGCTTCAGAATAATGAACGACTCCCCGAATGGATTCAACACAAGATTAAATCACACGTAGAATCTTTGGTAGAACCCATGTTCTGGGAGATTTTCGAGTAAGTTTAAAATACATGAAAACAAAAATGCAATACGGAAAACGACCTGTGCTCCGAGATAAAATACTGGAGCTTCTTGCTGACGGAGACGAATGGCACATCAACGACATTGAAAGAGAATTGCAATGGCCGACCACTACGAGCATTTCTAAAACCCTCGTCGAAATCAAAGAACGTCTCGTTCTAAATCGAGACTCACGCAGGTTGCACCGCCGCAAGTATAGCAACGCTCAGTTGGGGACAACGTGGTGGCTGACGGAGAGAGAAAGCTGATGTCTCGCTTAACTTTTTTCGGCTTGCTACTGATCTGGGTTTTTCTGGCTTCGTGTGCGACAAGCCCGCCCAAGGTCGGGGGCGGCTTATCTCAACAAGAGCTTGCCGATTACCTCTGCCTTAGTCGGAAGTGGAGGACTTAATTTTTGCCACGTCCTCCCACAAAACTTTTCGGAGTTCGGGCATACTCATTTCTGTTTGGCCATCCCAGTTGCAACTTCCTCCGGGGTCAACTTTTCTTCCGGGACTTACCTCATCATGCCCGACCACTCGGTCTATACTGAAGATTTCTGGGTTGTTTAAGTGCAACCAGCAACATAGTTTTCTCGTGAGAAGCATTTGCTCTCTCGTGTATAAATGATAAAACCCCGCACGGATGTTGTCCCGAGACTCGGCATACGCCACCTCATTTCGTGGAATTTGCTGTCCCCACCACGAATAGAAATCTGAGCCGCGCTTATTTAAAGAACCAGCGGCTTGCAGCTCAAGACCAACAAACTCATCGGATACATAGCCGTTTGCAAACTCGTGACTACTTTTACCGGCGTGATAACCGTGCCACTTTAAGCTGTCCGACTGAGCTAGATTTCCGTCTTTGTCACCGATCAAGTAAAGCATTCCGGTGTTTCTCATAAGCTCATTACCGCGTTGCAAACCGTTTCTATGGCCCGCCGTCCAGTGCAATACGAGCCCCCGGGGGTAGCCGTCCCGGTATTGACCCCGCTTAGGGCCACTCGTTGCATCTGCCGCCCATGGAATCCATTTACGGTTCTCCCCAAAACTGTAATGCTCAGGATTGTGAATATGAAGCTTTTCAGAATACGTGGGCGAAGAGTTGGGAATATCTTCGTCCCGGTCGCTAACGGTTTCATCTTTTAACCCCAGCCGTTCTCCAATTTCGATACCCCTCCCGTAATCGAGGAAGTCTGAGAACTGTCGAATGAGATCACCCCTCTCCCCGGATTGCAATCCGGTATAATACATGAAATCTCCGTGTTCATCAGTGTGAGTCAGCTCCCAGATTTTAGTCCAAGCGGCTTTCTTCTCGTGACCTTCAGTAAGTGCCATTGCTCTATACCTCCTGCCTCAATGCAGTTGCAAGCTGGGGCTTTTGCCGCCCGCTTGTTACTCCCCCCGGCCACCAAGCCGGGGGAACCCAAACATTTCGGTATGCTGGACGGACATCCCAGCGCAATACTTTTGACCACCCGTGGTTTAACAGGAAGACTCGACTACCAATTTTAGGCATGTGTTCCCCGTCTATTAGTTCGCTGAAGCACCCAACGTGCACAAAACCCCACTCTCTGATGCGCCCGGTCGAAGTTTTGCAAACGATTGACACCCGGTAGGCGGGCTCTATCGAACCTACTAGGCACCGCCAAAGTCTCCGTATCGGCCGAGACATCTCTACTTTGAAGGTTTCTTTTTCTTACCCAACGGGAATGAAAACTTAATTCCCCGCACCGTGGGAGCTTTCGGGCTGGACTTCCACGTCCACACTCGGACATGATCCCGAACCCATTGCAACCAACCGGACTTCATTTCCGACTTCGGTTTTTCGATTTAGGCAAGACCCGAAGATTTTTTCTTGAGTTACTTAGGTTCCCGTTCCGGTTTGACCTAATGTGATCTACGTCTTTGCCATCTCCCTTTCGGACACGGCCATCGGCCGCAAGCTTGCGTCGGGCAGCATTACGCTGCGCACGACGCTTCTTTTGGAGCGGCTTGCTGTGGTAAGAACGATATTCGTCCCTGTAGTTTCTCTGTCCTTTTTTCTTTGGCATCAGACTACAATGACCACTGCGGTTTAATGCTTGGCTCAGCGTTTCTTTTTCTTGACCGCTTTCTTTTTGGCGGCATTCTTCATCATCATGCCGCGCTTCATCATTGCAGCAGTCTTCTTTTTTGGGGGTCGACCCATTTTTGATCCGTAAGTTCCTTTCCCGTATGGCATGGTTTTTATCCTTTCCGTTTTAGTGATTTAACTCTTCTAGGTTTTCCAGCAGGCTGTCCTAGCCGCTTTTTCTGACTTATTCTACTCCGTTTTTCCGAAGAAGTCATCTCTTTTACAGTCTTTGGAGTTTTTGAAGAAACTCGTTTTTTGGGTCGACAATACGGGGTTCCCCGTTTTTCACCCTTTTTACGGCCGCAAGGTTTTCCCGTCCGGACATCCGTCCAGTCTTCCTTGAACCATCGTCGTAAAGCCGCACCTTTTTTAGTTTTTCTTGGCTTTGGCATGGCGGTTCCCCCAGTTTTTCGCCCCTACTTTTCTACACTTTGCAATCGCGCCGCTGGCGTAGGCCGACGGGAATACTTTGTAGCGAGCTTTGACCTTGTGGTAACAAGCGTCTTTTTTGGATGATTTACTTTTTGCGGCCATTATCGTCCGATCTTTTTCATTGCCGCTTTGTGGGCGGCGGTAAATGTTTTCCCTCCCCGCATCATTCTCCTCATCTCGGCCATGTGCTTGGCCGTGTGATGGACGCCGTGGCGCTTGAGAGCTTGCTTTTGCCGATCAGTCAGTTGTTTCTTTGTAGCTTTTTTCATCACCATTTCGTCTTTGAGGCCCAGTAAGCGGCGCTCATTTTTCCTTTTTTAATATTTCGCCCGTGACGCGCCTTGAAACTTTTGCGCTTCATTTTCATTTTTCGGGACTCTCCAGCTTTGGGTTTGCCAGCGGTCTTGGCCCCTTGTTCCCCAAATCGAATAGTTTTTATTTTGTCGCCCTCTTTTGCAACGACGACATGACTTTTCTTCGGATGGCTCGGAGTTCGCTTCGGCTTATTAAAACCTGAAACCCCAGCCCTTGCTAATCTAGGATCTTTTTTCTTTGGCATCTTAACTACTTTTTTAGTTTGATTGCATCCAACAGTGGCTCGGGTAAGTTCTTCCGCCCGGGGGCTTGACATAAGTTGCAACCTCCATAGGCAAGTGAACTTTTACTTCTAATACACAGCCACAAACTTCGCAGTTTTTTAGTTGTTCATCAAGTTTAGTTATTTTTGCCTCTAGCCCCCGGTGATTAGCTCGACGATGCAACATCTCTCGGACGTAACTCAGGATTCCCAGACACCCAGAACAGCCGGGAACCTCTATGTTATGGGGGCACGTAGCGCAAATTGCAGCACGACGCTCGGCCTCTTCCCGGGTTACAAAGGAAAATCCCTTCGAAGACCATTGTCGAACTGTCTTTAAAAACCCCAGTAAGTCCGCAGGGCCAAGTTTCCGGTCTTTTGCAATCGGCCGGGGCTTTTCCGGCTGCCCACAGTGCGTGTCTTCGATTTCGTTTTGCCGACAAATCTCGTCGTCCAGCATGAGCCTCCACCCATCAACCTTGGGAATACTGTTGGCGTCCATATAGGTTGCAACTTGACGGATTAACTCCCGGTAAGATAGCTGTTGGAAACGCGCACCCGTCTCTGGGTCAGTATAATTCCAGCCTCCGGGCGGGCACTTGACCTTACTTACAACGGCGAGGCGCTCTGGTTTAGCTTTCTCGGTCATCTTTACTTAGCGTTTGTGTGCGTTCGTGCTGATCGCGGGCATTTAACCAAGCTCCCATGCGGTCTTCGCCGAGTCGGCGACCTTTGGCGTCTGCATCGCGACGAGTTTCGCTTGTAGGCTCGTATCGGTTATAAGTATTTGTCATTACGCCCCTGAGCGCGTCTGACCCAAGGTTCTCGGTTTTGAACAGAGAGCGAATCTCCCCCTTGCTCATCCCAGACTGGCGAAGCGCCGAAGCATATTTTTCCCGAAGTCTAAGATAAGCCCTTCTCCGTTCCTCTTCGGCACGGTTGTAGCCGTCAACGACTTTAGCAAAACCCTGAGTTCCAGAGCTTTTGAATCCTTTGGTAAACTCGCTGTTTGCATCGCGTATGTCGAACTGAAACTTCCGGGCCGCGTAGGTCAGGCTGGAGTTAAAGTCGACGGTTTGCGTTTTGAAACCCAACAAGCCTGCAACCCATTCCTGTTGAGGGTCAAATTTACGTCCCGACGGGCTGACAACACCGCGATGTCCTTTAACTATCCGGCGAATAGTGGCGCTAGTTCCCGGTTCGAAAGAGTGCTCCAGTATATGTAGGACGCCCGCAGAATATTTCTGATAAGTCGTATCGTTTTGATCCCAAACTTTTGCGCCGCTTGCATCAATCCCACGGGCAGCATCCATGACGCTGCTGAAAAAGATTTGCTCCTTTGCAAAGGGGCCGGCCAACTCGGTTGAAGCCTCGATGACTTTCTCCGACAAAGTCATGTCGGGTCGGTCGCGGCTAAGCGATCTCCACCAACGAGTCAGGGCGTCATAGGGGTTCAAGTAAGATCCGTTTACATACTTGATACCTCCGTTTTCGTCGCGGCCCCACATCAAGAGCATTCCGTTTTGCTCCCACGGTGCAACGTGTTTTCGCAAGTCCTCTTCGTCTTCGCGGTCAAATCCCCGCATAGCTTGAACCATTCCTTGCAAGGCCATTAAACCCCCAGTGCTGAGCGCTATTCCCACTAATCGGCTTAGGCCATGCACAGCAAGGCGACTGTTCTTCCGAGATGGGTCGACCGACCATTGGCCGTCATTACCTCGATGAAATCCAGTAAAGCCTTCGACAAACTGAGTTCCCCCAGTCCACACTACGCCGATACTGGTTCTCCAAACTTCCGAGACGAACGTGACGAAGGGCCCGAGGAATGGGAATCTCCGAACTATTTTTACGATCTCTGGAGCTTGGCTGTAGGTAGGCATGGTGTTTCGAGTAGTCTTAGCAGCCTCGGTTTGCAACTTCTCTTCATGTTCAGCTTTTTTCTGCTGAATAGTGTCGGGGTCGGTGACTCCGTCTAATTCATTTCGAAGGTCTCCAGCGCGAATCTTTCTAAGCTTTTGCAACTCGGACTCGAAAGCGATGATTTTCCAGAAGTCATCCATGCTACCATAAAGGTTGGTAGCCCCCTGCGTAACTCTTTTTGCGGCCTTGGCAATACGGTTGTTCTTCCACCATTTGGACATCAACCCTACTCTGTCGGTGCTGAGAAGCAGTTCGTCGATCAAGCCCGCAACGGTGCTATCGTCGACAATACCTAGCTCAACGTAGCGAGCTACCTGCTCTTGAACTCGCAATCTAGTAGCCTCGGAGAGCGGGGCTCCCTGTAGCAAGTTACCACCCCAAGCGTGAATCGCGGCCGTGTTGAAATGCTTGAAACTTCCGATGATGTGCCCGTTGGCCACCATGAAGAGAATGTTTCCAAACCAGTTTCTCGCGGTAGCCATCCATGACAGAGCAGTTTTAGTGAACATGGCAAAGCCTGTCACCTGTTGCAGCGTAGAATATACTTGGTTTGCGTTTCCAGCAGTCATACCCTCCAAGGCGTCTCTCAACTCCCGGGGGCCATACATTCCGGCGAGTGGGCCATACTTAGTCTCGTCGTCGGGACGCAAGAGGACGAACTGCGTGCCGTCGGTTTGCAAGGCTTTGCTTTCGGGGACGACCCAGCCTTCTTTATTCCCTAACTCGTAGATTTCTTGGAGAAACAGGTTGGAGTTTAGGAACTTGGATAGACTACCCAAAGTCTTTGCAGCGTTGACCGCAGGGTCTTTATAAACTCCCCAAAGGTCTTGAATTTCCGGGGGTATATCTCCACGTTTCATCAGGATTCCAATAGGCTTATTGCCTACGAGAACCCCTTCGAAGTAATTCTTTGCCCCGCCGTCGGCGACGGACAGGAAAGAATTGAACAGTTCTTGAACCTTTTTTGGCGTCACGTTTTGCTTAGCTTGCAACTTCGCATCGGCTTGCGACAGGCCGCCCCCTTTCGGGGTCATAAGCCGTGCAGTTTCTTGAGATTCTAAATGTTGCCTGACCCATCTCTGGGAAGCTTCGATGATTCGGAGAGCTTCGGGATCGACATCCTTTCCGTTTGTAAGGCGTTTCCCTTGTTGCAATATCCACTCTTTGTAGTCCGGATTGTCAAAAATCTCGTAGCTGCGGTGCATATACAAGCCGAGATTTGAGTCAATAACTGCCTTCAGTTCCGGAGTTATCGTGGTTAAATCTTTTATCTTCCGACTCAGGTGGTCAACGTGGTTTCGCAAGCTATCCACATATTGCAACACCTCCGGGGGCAGTTGCTCTCTAGCTTCGGTTTGACGCCTCTTGGCCAACACGAGGTTAGCCGCTTTCGATCTCTCGAGGAACTCAGTGGCCCGAGTTTTACCTCCGTTAACCTGATCTTTAAAGTCTTTGCGAGCTTCAATGCGAACGGTGTTTGCCAAGCCCCGGAGGACTACAGGATCAGTATAAGTCTTTCCACCGAAGACAGCAGGTAAGCCTTGGGCAGCAGCGTCATCTAGGTCTTTTGCAATTTTGAGACTCTTATTTAATTCTTGGGAAGCACTACGACGTGAGTCACGCAAGATTTTTTGAGCTTGAGCTTTTTGCCGCTCGTTCAAGCGGTTGTCAAGGTTTCCGAGAGCCCTGTTGATTACGTCGGTAGGCCACTTACTTTTGTCATTGCCGTAGATTTTCTTGAGGACTCTATTCAAGTTAGCCATAGCCAAGCGGCCGCGCTTTTCTTCCGCGTTGGCTCGGTTCTGACTAGACACGTATTTGTCCCACAGGCGTTTATCCCAGCGGAAAGCTGCCCGGAACACACCTCCAGCGCGATACTGACCTTCCGCAGGGGCTTTGAAAAGACCCACCGTCGCAGGCTTATCCCAGTCAAGGCTCGCAGGCAAAACCTCTTGTTGCATACTTCTGTTTTGCAACACAAGCGGCTGGTTGTAGGCTTCGTCCGGGTTAAACGAAGCGACGGCATCATTTTTAGCTATGAGATTTTCCTCTCCAGCTACTAATTCCGTGATTGTTCGGCGAAGTTGACCAAACTTTACTCGGAGATCGGGGTCACGAGTGATATTCCAAGCTGCTTGCAACTTCCGGAACGCGGCCCGCAAGTAGCGAACCAGTGTCGAGATTAACCCACTTTCCTCGGCTTCGGCGATTATGTCCTCAGTAGTTCTACCAGTGGTTGCAAGCTCATACTGTTGGCGCAAGTATTCGTGAGCTACCGAAATGTTTGACCGCCGACGGGCGGCCTCGGTCATGTTCTGGTTGATACCAGCCCACCGTTGGGCAGCTTTCTGAAGCTCTAAACCCGACAAGCCTTGGTTCGAAAAGTATTTCGTTGCAACAGCCAATTTTTGGTCGTCCGTCATTTGGGCAGCCAAGTCAGAAAGCTCTTGCTCGGTAAAGTTCTGAATAACCCCATTGTGGATGGTTTCGTGGATTACCAGCTTCTCTACTACCGCAGCAGTGTCGGCAGGCAACATTCCTTTGGTAGTCCGACTCAGGCGAGGCACGTTAACGTAAATCGTGTTAGCACCCTTGGCGAGCATAACCCAGTTTTCGTCGGTGTTTTCGACGTTTTGGTCGGGTAAGTTGTCGCTTAGCACTATGTTTAGATTCGGGTGGCGAGATTTGATGTCATCCAAGAGAACTCGGAGCATCGTGTCGTGGCTGCGCCCGCCCAAGGTTGCAAGGTGGCGAATGAACCCGGGGTTGCCGGGTCGGAAGTCCATTGCAGCCGGTTGGACGCGAGGCTCTCCGTGAACCGTCGTGTAGGCAATCCCTACATCTGGGCTGATTTTAAGGGTCGTAATAACTGCGACGTTCTCGGGATTTCTCTTGCTTCGGATGACGACAGCTTCACTATCATTTACCAAGGCTAACTCAAGATCCCGGAATATATTAACTCCGGATCGACTCAAAGCCTTTACACCCGATGACAGATGATACGGGTTCAAGAGAACCTCAGTTCCAGCAACCTCAATTCGGGCAGCAAAGTGGTCGAAAGGCTTTCCGGCGGTGGGGCGTCCGTTATACAGCTCGGTCGCTTTCTTGAGTGACTCTGATAATTGCAAAGCTGCCAGCCCGTCAAAGTTAGAGAAGGAGTCGCTGGGCACAGTCGGAAAGACGGCACTAGTATCAGGATAGCTCTCTAGTTCGGTGGAGTTTCGGTCTCCATCATAACGCAACTGAACCGCGTGCTCGCCGTCGCTGGCTATTGCAATTCGTTCGTCAGCACTAAAGAATATAGAATCCAGAGGGCCGCCCGTTTCATGGGCAACAGGAACCTCGCTAGGTCGGAGCCCAGTAACGAAACGACCGCTGGGCTCTCTTCCAGAAAGTGCAATCCTCGGAATCAAATCAAAATCGGTTAGGTCTCTTTCAGATACTTTGAGTCCTTTCCTTATGCTTATGCCTTTGAGCTTTTTCTTATCAGTCTTGGGCATTGCAATTTCGCCGTGAGGTCGGCTAAACTCTATAAAGTTCGGCGGAAGCCGCTTCGCGTCTAGCATTTCGGCAGACTCGAAAAATTCCCGCTGTTCTGCCATGTTTTCGTCCACGATGGTTTTGTCATCGGGTATTTCACTTGGCGTAATCGCAGGTGCGGGGGCTGGTGCAGGGGTTTCGACGGCGGGAGTTTCTTTAATTTTTTCTAAAACAAAAAACTGCCCAGACCCCATCGCCCCTTGTTGCTCAGGATTTCCTTGTAGCGTATAGCCGGGAACATCTCCTATCCACACGTAATCCATGTCCCCTCGACTTGAATCACCCCAAACATAAACAAGCTCCGCTCCGCTATCGGAAATGGCTTTTTTAAAGTTTGCAACTGAGTGTTCTTTGGCAGTAGCCGCGATTTCTTTCGGGATGTCCGCGTTGACTTTCAAAGCCTCCGCTGTTCGGGGATCAGGAATCCGGTGAAGGACGACAACATCTACTCCGTGTCCCGCTCCCTGCAAAAAGTCTTTTCCTTCAGTAAGGTTTATTGCCGAGGCGTCTAATTGCTGACTAAACTCTAAATCGCTCCTTCCCCTTATTTTTTTAGATAAGTCCTCGGCTAAATCCATAGCCCGAAGAGCATCGTCGGTCATACCACTGAGGTTGGCCGTAGTAGCGCCAACATGGGACACGGTTAGCTTTTCCTTTTTACCGAGTTTAGTTTTTAAGGCTTCTATACCCACTTCCTCCGATGGTGCAGAGGCTGGTGCAGGGGCTGGTGCCGGGGTTTCGACGGGTTGCCTTTCAATTTCAACAACGACAGCCTCTCGGATTTTCTTCCGGAATTTAGACTTGCGGTTAGGTGTCAGCCTGACCCCCGCCGCAACTATTGTGTCCTTCGACTGCCCATCCGTTAGAGTTACAGGAGAAGGCTGATTGTCTGGAAGAGAGTCCAAGATTTGCAATGCGTCTTCGACGCTTTTCTCGTTTCTTGCAACTGTCGTGGGCGCAGGGGTTGCAACTGGCGTCGTCGCTGGAGGCACTGTAGCTGGCGCTGGAGTTAGCCTCGGCCTGCGGGTAGACGCAGGAGTCAGGTCAGCCGTAGGATCAGGCCAAATACGCTTACCATCAGCGTCCCAAGCTGCCTCGACGAAGCGAGACTCGACGGCCCGAGCCAAGAAAGGCTCAGCTTGGGTTTCCGAATCGGTGTCTAAATTTTCCGTAACGGGAACATTGTCATAAAATTTAATTGTGACATCGTTTTCCTTAAGCCGTAGCAACGAATCAGATACGGCACGAGTTCCGATTAAACCTTTAGCACTGCGAGCAGTCACCCATTGGTCAGACGTAATCGACATATATAGGCCCCCGCCTTCTGCCATCCAATCGGGCAGCGGCGTATTCTCGTCTACGGCGGCTTTCTTGGCTTCCGCAACGGCTTTTTTCAAGTCACTGGGCCATGGATTTTCAACTTCGGCCAACGCCTCTTCTACTTCTGCCCGAGTTGGAATGAACCCAAGTTCGGAAGCCATCTCGATCTCGGCAGCCCTTGGCGTTACGCGGCCGTAGGCTTGCATTAACTCTCGGACTTCCATGCCCCGGGCGGCACCCAAAGCGCCCCAGTCAAGATACTTGGCCAGACCTTCGTTAATGGTAAGGGCGTCGTCTTGAGCAGTTTGCAACACGACTTGAGATAAAATTGGCTTCAGATGCGCGGATTCTACTTCAGTAATGTCTTCGAACTCAGATTTCAGAAACGCTGTAGTTTCGCGATTGATTCTGGCATCAAGCAATGGCGGCACGTCTGGACGGTCGGCCGCTTCGTGAATTAGACGCCTTGCAATCGCCCGAGCCCATACGGGCGCAGACTCGTCATTGGCTAACTTAGTGAGCCGACCCATCTCTAAGTCTCTTTGCGCTTTGAGAAATTCTGGCTCGGTGTTCAGTGCGTTCAAGGAGGCCGACTCTTCGGCGATTATGTCTTTTAGTTCTGCAAGAACCGTAGCGTTCGCCGGAGGCATTCCGGGGTCTATGACTTCGATTATATTTCCATCGTCGTCTCGCTCGACTTGTCTCTGACGAATGTTTCCGTTTTCATCCAAAACTACGTCGGCGTTTTCTTGAATGTATTCGTCACGTCGCTTTCTCGCTTCGTCGCGCCGCCTAACAGTGTTTTCGCGCAGTTGTCGCTGCTGAGAAATAGTTTTTCGGGCCGCGTCTAAATCACGCTCTGCGGGGGTTTCTACTTCCAACAAAGCTCGGTCTGTCCGGTCGACAAGCTCGATAGAGTCGTTGTCCGTAGGGGAAAAGTCTCGGGTTAAACCTTCTGACAAACTTTCTACACCAACTACAAGTCTACCTGTTTCGGTATTACGGCTAACGCTAGTCACGCGACCTTCGGCACCAACACTGGCAGGGCCTCGACCTTCTTGATAACGGATTCTATCTCCGACTTGTATCTCGTCGGGAGTAATTGCTTGTCGGCCGAGCAACTCAGGCTCTCCGACAGCTTGCAACGCAGGAGACGCGCCTGCAATAAATAGCTCATCAAAGACTCGCTTTACGTTTGGATGAATCTCATTTTCTAGCGGGCTGTTTTTAAGAGACTTGTAAATGTTTCGAATTATTCGACTCAGTGCTTCGAACGCTTCCTTTACCCGGGGTAGAATACCTTTGGGGATTTGACCTTCTCGGACGTAACGCTCAAAATCACGAGCATAACGCTCTTCGGCCTCTACACTCCAGTTGTTGTCTGTAACGCCGTAGGCACTTTGCAACAACTGCTGGTGATTGTCCGAGAGGAACGGACGAACAAAGTGCGCCGTCTCATGCAAAGCCGTGCTCTCGTCCGCAGATTTCATGGCCGCGAGAACTGCTGAACCATCTTCTTTTCGTTCCAAGAAACCCTTTATCGTGGCATCTCCTTCGGAGTCTTCCTGTCTCAGTATGGATGGGCTAGAAGCGTCAAACCGTTGACTTAGTGGGACTGTCTCGCCGTCTTTCTTTGTTTCGACATCAGCGAGCTTGATCTGATTTGGGTTAGACACATGAATATGGTCAGTGCCGTCTACGCCTACCGAAGACATTCCGCTAAAACGTCGGCCGACGTTCTTCAAAATAACACCGTCATAACCTAGAGCGAAATAAAACTCTCGTATAAAATCGCCCAGCAAACTATTTCCGTTCTCGTCCGTTAGGTTAAGCGCGAAATCCGATCCCTCCCGAAAAGATTGCATTATTTCGCTGGCGTAAGCGCCCTCAAAAGCTGCGTCTCCTAGAGCCTCCGCAGCCAATCTTTGCAACACTTCGAAGTCTACACTCAACTCAGTTTCGATTGTCGAAAGAGCCGCATCTATTGCTGACTGTAAGTTACCGCCTCCGTCGGAGCCCTCGATAAACGTGCTTTCGTGACTTAGTTTGGTGCTTTGCCGAAAGTCAACCACCACCGGATTTTCCAGCTTTATCCGGACGTGCAGGACTTTGGGGTCGGGCCCAACTAGCTCACTGCGAGCAATCGCCATCGCTAACTCATACTCTTCGTCGGCGTTAGTTGGGACAGGCATATTTACTTTGTTTGCCAACTCTTCTAAAATGTCTTCGGCAAGAATACCTGCACCCATTTCAGTGGCCAACTCCTCTGCCCTACTGGAGATTCTGGCATCTAAGTCTGGGCCATCTTCCAAGTAGTTTGCTTCAGCGTCGCTTTCATTTGTGCTGAAGTAATTTGTCCTACCCAAAAAGCCCTCTTTGCTCCCCCGTTTATCGCCTTCGAACTTTTCAAAGCTGTGGGTCGTGCCATGAAAACCTTCATATACAAATCCCGCAGCATCGGCTTTGTCTGCAACCATTTCCTCAGCCCGATCCCGGTCATTGGCTAAGGCGTTAAAGTAAACGGAATCCACGTCTGATTGAGATAGACCCGCTGTTTGGGCCAGCCTCATCACGTTCATCATCCCCGTATGTGGAGTATCGGTGCCTTTGGCCCGATCCCAAATCCAGTGGTGCATGATGTGCAAGTAAAACTCTTCGTCAGTATCTACTACAGAGTCTGGACGCTCTCGCCGTAAGTCCAAAAGGCGTCGTCGCACACGCTTGAGCATCGTTTGCATGACGGCGCGGCTGCTTGTGTTTTTAATACCCGTAGCTAGATCAACCCGCTTTCGCAAGTTTCTCTCGGCAGCATTTAGCCGGTTTTCAGCTTTTAGTCGAATCGTGCGAGCGTTGTTAGAACCGGCACCGCCCGAGGTCAACCAGAAGTCGATCTCTTGCGCGTCCAGCGTCACATCAGTCCCAATCCCGAAAAAATGCTGAATGAAGGGGCTTTTTGCGTCGGAAACCCCGTTTAGTTTCCGCATTGCAACGTCGATCTTCTTGGTGTTGCCCTTTGCCTCGTTAATCAAATTCAAAATAGGCTGAAGGTTGCCCATGGAATACTCTCCCGGGCGAACTTCATAGTCGGCCTTGAGAGCACCCTGTTTGCTTAAACGATTATCGCCAAAAGAATTTCTGATTTTGGCACCCTGTTTCCAAAGTGCTTTATTGAAATTGCCCTCCTCGATTTGGTCGAGTGCTCGCTGCCCCAGCGGAGTTGTCAACCACCATGCAGCTAAATCTTCTGGACGAACCATGGGATCACCCTCTTTGTTAAAAGAGATATACTGCGCTTGGTCGCCCTCGCCAGTAAACGTAGGGTGTTTTCTTTGAATTGTTTTGAGGTGAAACTGGCCCGCGCCTTGACTCGAAACGGTCAAAAAGTAAGCTTTAGCCAAATCCCGAACAGTCATCCTACCGTCGAGTAACTTCTCGCGTTGCACACGCAAAAAATCAATAACGGGCCCGAGGTATTCTGGGGCCTCCCCGAGTGCGGAAACCAAGGTTTCGGTGGTAATCAAATTTGTCCTAGCCAGTTCGGCTTTGATTTCTGCAACAGGCCGCTTCTTTTTGGACTTTTGCAACAAAGCTTCTGTTTCTGTGTTGTAGCGACCACCTGCTTTCAAGCTTAACTTAGAAACCAGTGACTCGACAGACCTTCCAGAAGTCAAGGCTACGCCACGCAGAAACGCACCCAGAAGCAAGCCAGTTTCTTTGGAAGAACTACCTTGGTGTAGCTCGTTGTAGATTTCCCGAGCCTCTTCGGTAGTTAATTCTTCTCCGCCCAGCTTACGTCCCCGGAGCTTTCGAATCCTAGCTTTTCTAACCCTAGCTCCTGTGCGGGGGTCGTGCTTGTCTAGGTCTGCAAGCTCGAAAAACTCCATTAAGAGACTTTCGAGAGTGTCTTCCCCAACTTCTTCTAGCGGGTCGGCAATAGCGTCAGGAGTGGCAGCACCGAAGTCCTCTTCCTCCTGTGTAATAATGTTTGCAATCTGGCCGGGAGTATAAGTCTCCCCGTTTGCGGGGTTAAACACGGGCTGGCCGGTGGCAGCAGCCGCGTCTAAACCTTCGTCAAATTCAGCTTCGAACTCGTCTACTTCCGGGTCGCCGTTGTTAATGTCAGCCAATTCGCTATCAAGCTGGTCGTCAAGATTCGCACGGCTAGGAGGAGTTTCCGCCTGTTGCCGAAAGCTCTCAAGATCGTTTAGCACTTCGTTGATTGCCGTAACAGTTTCTTCTGCAACAGCAACTTGAGTTTCGAGTTTGTCTTCTAAAGTAGTATTGTCGGTGCCCTCAGCTAGTTTGTCCCCTTTTGTCAGCCCCCACGCTTCGATGTCGTCTCGAAACTTTGCAAGCTTTTTGGGGTCTCTCGGAATTTTTTGATACTTATTCGGAAGCTTGTAGTTGCCTGTCTGAGCTTGAATAGTTTGCTCGGCCGCATCTATTAAGTCAGAAGTTATGTTACCCTCAGCATCGACCAACCCAGACGCCTCTAGCGATCGGTCGTCCCCCGAACCTCCTCCGAGTGCCTCGTCCCTTATGAGAGCCGAGTAATCCTCTCGCGTCATCAGGACGGTAACGTCTTCCCCATCCCGATCCAACGTCTGAACGACAAAGCTATCTGACAACCTTTCTTGCAACGCCTGTGCAGTCGGGATCTGTTCGCCGGTCAACCGCAGCACTTCATAACCCTTAAAGTTTAGCGTTCTATCGCTGTCGCGCAAACCTTGGACAAGGTCTAACTCGGCCTTGGTAAACTCTTGGGGAGGCGCTGGGGGAGTAACAGCAGGCGCTGGGGGAGTAACAGCAGGCGCTGGGGGAGTAACAGCAGGCGCTGGGGGAGTAACAGCAGGCGCTGGGGGAGTAACAGCAGGCGCTGGAGCGCCCAA
>Ga0181393_1000365_pt1 | contig 17071 bp, 28 predicted proteins | sample 16SPOviralmetaG_FD_130122 | JGI IMG/M metagenome (GOLD analysis project Ga0181393, IMG submission 130122) | Marine viral communities from the oligotrophic San Pedro Time Series (SPOT) site, San Pedro Channel, CA, USA - 16 SPOT_SRF_2010-10-21 | ecosystem: Environmental > Aquatic > Marine > Strait...
ACTTGATGCATACACTTACGCACATCCTGAATGATAACTACTGAAGACTTTACTCCCCCTGAGTTAGCACGTCTCCGGATTATGGTTAAGACTTTTATTAAGTCTGCTGAACGTAATCCTGAGCAGCACTCAGTGGGATATCTCAATGAACTTCAAACGATCCTAAATAAACTTGCACAATGACACTTTGGGAAACTAAATCAGAGACTTTGAACGATGACCGAAAACGAACGACGAATACTTGACGAATACAAACGTGAAGAATACGTGTATGACTTAGCTAACTATTTCGTACAACGTATGTCTCAAAGCGGTATATTTGCAATGGCAGTAGACCGTTGGGTTGATTGGCTGCTTAAAAAAACTGATGAAGAACTAGAGGAAATGGCTCCTCGACGTTTGAAACGTGTTTCACCTCTTACCAAAAAACAACGTAAGAAATGTACACCTGAAGGTTTTTAACAGATCGAACAAGAATACAAAGAGAACTTTTTATATGAGTAAAAAAGCAAACGTAATTGAAGCCAAAGGTGAAATTTTACGTGAAGATGGCAATGGATATTTCAGAGTCCAACTCAAGGAACCTGAAGGTCACGAGTGTCTTTGTCGTGCATCAGGCAAACTAATTACTAGGAAAATTCAACTCCTTGTAGGAGATAAAGTCAATGTCGAGTTGTCGCCATTTGACCTAACACGTGGGCGTATTACGCTCAGAGAAAAATAGACCCCTACTCTATTTAAGATATATAAACTAGAAACAATTTAATGTGCAATTTAGGTAGTCAAGCTTTATCTTTTCGTAAGGCTTTTAATCAAGAATGTATCTCAACTCTTTCCCAAAACGGTTCTATTAATCAGCAGCTTTGGGACATGCAAGTTGATCTTATCAATGAAGAAAGTTGTGAGTTTTTAGAAGCAGCTGAACAATTGTTTGCTGATCCTGAGAATGAAGAATTGCGAGAGCAGTTGCTTAAGGAACTCTCTGATGTTGTCTTTGTTTCTTATCAATTTGCATCTGCTTTTGGCTTTGATCTTGATAAAGCAATGTCTCTCGTCTTTGATTCCAATATGACTAAGCTAGATAAACATGGAAAACCTATATATCGGGATGATGGAAAAGTTTTAAAAGGACCCGATTATCAACCACCAGACCTTCAAAGCTGCCTGCCCAAATCCAATCTCAACTGAATTATTATGACCGCTCAATTTATCGCACGTACTGGACGTGTGCAGAACTGGATCGATGATCCCACTAGCCGCTTGCCCGTATCGTGCACAGTTTTTGTAGTTTCAGACTCAATGGAGGGTCCTAATGGAATCGAAGCCAGCTGGAGATTCGTCTCCCACGCCCTGCGTTTCGGAGCAGGCGTTGCAGTCCACCTCAGTAAACTTAGACCCAAAGGCCACGATAATGGCAAAGGGCTTACTGCCTCTGGTCCTTGTTCGTTCGGTAAAATCTACTCTTGCTTGAATGAACAGTTACGTCGCGGTGGTGTATACAAGAACGGTGCTTGCGTGCTCCATCTTGATATCAATCATCAAGACATTCAAGAGTTTGTCAATATCCCTAGAAGTGAGCTTCCTTGGGCTAAACGCTGTGTCAACCTTGATCATGCTATGTGGGCTCAAGCAGAGCCTTCGGTCAAAGAGGACATCCTTGCAGGCATCGCTCGTGGTGATATCTGGCTTGCCAAGATCAGGCATGATCAGCATGGCGAACGTATCTACGCCAATGTTTGCCTTGAAGTGTTTCTGAAAAGCAGAGGCACTTGTCTTTTGCAGCATATAAATCTAGCTGCTGGAGATTTAGCTGATCTTCCAACTGCTTTTGCTGAGGGCATGCAAGAGCTCATTGATCTACATGCAAAAACTGGTGTCGATGAAACAACTGAATATCTGCCACCTGAGTCTGATCGTCAGGTTGGATTAGGTATGATTGGTTTAGCTAACTTACTTGCACTAGAGCAGGTCACATATGCACAGTTCGCTGATGCATTGGATGATCACCTTGGTAGAAAGGTTGAACAACCTCTGACTCTTAATGCAATTAATATTGTAAAAGCCATTCAAAAAGGTGTTGATGTTGCCGCTTCAATTGCAAAAGCCGCCAATATGGATAGAGCCTTTGCAATCGCACCAACTGCATCCTGCTCTTATCGATACACAGATAGAGCTGGTTATACAACTGCTCCTGAAATTGCACCTCCAATTGGAAGTACAGTTGACAGAGATAGTTCTACGTTTGGTGTAGAGCAAGTTGAATACGGTGATGTAGAAACAGCTCAGAATGTTGGTTGGGAAACCTATTTCCGTACTGTCAACGGCATTATGGAAATTTTGTCAAACACAGGTCTCAACCATGGATACAGTTTTAATTCCTGGAGTGACGTCGTTGTTTACGACAATAAGTTCATTCAAGATTGGATCTGTTCTCCTCAGACTTCCATGTATTACTCTCTACAAGTCATGCAGAACACTCAAGACAAGAGTGATGCATTGACTGCTTTAGATGGTGACTTTGGAACTATGTTTGGCTTTGACGATGATATTGATGACGATGAAATCATTGATGTCTTTAACGACCCTGCAGCTTGTGTGGGTTGCGCAGAATAACTTATGACACTTACTGAAAATGAGCTTCTTGAAATTATTTATTGCATGGAGCACACAGCTTATTCCGATGATGAGCCGGGCTACCAAGACTGGTTAACAGCTATTCACAAGTGTGATTTTGAACTAGACAAACTATCTAAATAGAACAATGAAAGCAAAAACCCCTTACATCCACCTGCACCAACGCAAGCGTACCTGGACTCCTGTTCAAGTTACTGCTGGCACATTGCTTGATGGTGGAGAAGAAGTAATTCAAAGAGCATTAGCTCTCCGTTGCCTTGAAATTCCAGTAGGTGATTTCATCAGCGATGCTATGAAAGGCGATCTTCCTGATGTAGAAGGCTGTAAGGAGTTACTTGAAAGTAATGTAATTGACGAGGAAAATCATGATCGCGCATTGGATTTTGCGGCCCAAGCTCACGGAGTCCCCCTTCAGTTTGAGGCGGAAGCTCAGAAAATTAAAAATGCTTGGCTCAAACTTGATAGACACCCTGTCCTCAAGGCTGTGGTCCTTGAAAGATCCGTCTTTTTCGTCCTCCTGCCAATCTTCCGATTCCTCGGAGACACAGGACTGAGGACTACAAGCGCTGACATCTCAAGAGACGAACAAACCCACGTGGCGGCTAATACGCTTGTCTGCGAAGAGCTTGGTCTAACTTCAGATAAAGAGCTTAATAAACTAAGAAGAGCCACTGTTGGTTGGGTTCTTCAATCACTTAAGGGAGAAGGACCTTCAAGGCATCTGTCTTCAAACTTCTGGATGAAGAGTTCTGATGGCCTTTACGTCAGAGGCAAAGCAGAGGGTCTTATCAATACTCGTGCATCACGTATGCCTGCATTTTTTGAAACTAATAACGTTAATTTACCCCAATATGCCTAGTAAGATCCAGACTGTTGCCGAAGGTATCTGCCCTGATACCTTTGACGACTCTCAGCTTCCCACTGATATACATATAATTACCTTTACTAAAGATGGTGTCAAACAATTTGATGCTGTTCGTGCTTATACTAAAGTCGATATATTCGATGAATACTATGACAAGCTAGGGAAAGATAATCCTATTCATTCAATTGAATCCGGCTTTGGCCGTATCAAGCCGAATCTTTATGGGAAATTAAAAGAAGATTGATGAAAATCTTTTTTATCTTCTTAATGCTTACCATTGGTTTTATAGAAGCATATCATTTGTTTTATCATTCGCATTGCGATAGTTATGAAGAAAGTAGATTACATAGATCAATTGCTTGAACTAACAAAATCTTATGCCAACAAACTAACTGTAAAACAACTAAAGCAGTTAATTGCTAAACATTCAGCATAAGATTATTTCATCTGATCAAATTGATACATTTGTTTTTGGAACCAATCATATTGACCATAGTTTTCTGCACCTTCACCCGAAAGCCATGAACCTAGTTGTTTCTGCCTTTGGTCGCGAACACCTTGAGCTTCTTTACTAGTCATGTATTCATCTGGTTGATATCTTGATTGATAATTACCGCTTCCTACACTATAGTTTTGCTTGTAATTCTCAATCCCTCCGTATGCTTTGTACAAATTCTTTTGACCATGAGTACCACCATTAGCTAGCTCACGTTGAACATCAAGTGAGCCGAACTTCTGACCAGTACCAATCAATCCAGAAATTGCATTGTTTCTATCTTCATTTTTTGAGTATGAACCTGTCCGCTCTTTTCTCTGCTTATAGAAATCAGTATCATCAACAGCAAAAGTATTCTTACCTTCTGTACCTGCTCTTTTTGCAGCCTGCATATCTTTTCTAGACTGCTGATAAGCGTACGCACTTGCTCTACGACTTTCTCTTTTTTCATAAGCAATTTGCTTTTTAGATTTCTGCGGTGCTGGTGCAGATTTCTTAGCTTCGCTTCTTTGCTTCTGCATCGCATCATATTTACCACGATCTGTGGTAATTACACCATCTTTATAATGCACTCTACCGTCGGCGTATGTACGTAGAACATTTGAATTCTGTCCACCAGCTTTTGCTCCAGGGGCATTAGCTCCAACGTTATCTACTCTGTTACTAGCAGGTGCTTGCGTTTGAGTTTCAGTTGCACGTGTCTGTGTTCTTGACTTAGCCTCTTGCCAAGCAGAACGACTGCCGTACTTTTTCTTAGCCGCTTGACTTTCTTCTTTTGAAAGTTCACTCCACTTTTTATTCAAGTTAGACATATTGTCGGCTACTATTTAATAACACTATCTTATTGTAATGAATTCAGCTAAATTAATCTGGATAACTCCTGATGCCGAACAGCTTATCGGTAAAATTGCAAGAGTATCAAACCCCAATAATGAGGATAACCCTGATGTCGAAGGACTACTCAAATATCTCATCAAACACAAGCACTGGTCACCCTTTGAGATGGCGTCCATGTGCGTCGAGATCGAGACTACTAGATCTATTAGCCCGCAAATCCTCCGCCACAGATCCTTCTCATTTCAGGAGTTCTCGCAGCGGTATGCAGTCGCAACAAACATAGAAGTTCCCCAGATTCGTAGACAAGATCTCAAGAATCGTCAGAACTCTATCGATGACTTAGATACTGAGATCATTGAATGTTATCAGAAACGAATTGATGAGCATTTCAAGGAAGCTATGGATCTTTACGAATCCATGCTTCATTCAGACGTTGCTAAAGAATGTGCTCGTGCAGTGCTTCCTAGTAGTACCGTTACTCGTTTATACATGTCAGGTACAATTCGCAGTTGGCTTCATTACATAGATCTGCGTGGTGACAATGGTACACAGGCAGAACATATGTTGATTGCTAGATCAATTGGTGAAATTCTTGACACTCAATGTCCGACCATATCTCGCGCAATGTGGGGTTGATGATTAAGATAAAGACTGATAAAGACATCAGTCATAATGAATTTTATTGCAGCAACACTTGAACTCAGATCCTTCGTTTCAGATCCAATCACTGCTTACGGCCTTGATTATCGCGGTGCTGATGCTGTTGTGCCCGCTGGTAATAGCGCTGGAGAGGTTCGATTCAGACTACTCTGTTACGACCGAGCAGGTGCAAAGCTGACTGCATTCGAAGGATGGAAAGCAGGAACTCGCGCTCTCGTTACAGGCAATATTGTATTTTCAGATGATACATCCAAACCACTTGATTTGATTATCTCAACAATTGAAAGCAATATCCCCTCTGATATGTACTGCAACCAAGTTGTTCTTGGTAACGCTTTCTTTGCAGCTGACGAAATTAAAGAACGCAAAAATAGTCAGGTTGCTGTAAAGATTGGAACATCTCTGGATAATTCAGACATTGTCACTTGGCTACATTTAGAAACTCATGAATCTCGCAAGAAAAAACTCCAAGATCGAATTCGTAAAGGACGCCCTATTTGTGTCCAAGGTTATCTTCGTGAATACCGTAAGGACGATAGTGACAGTCCCTATCGCGCCATTGTCGCTTCTGATTTCACTACTCGTAAGGATAGAGAAAAGTCTTCTCGCTCTCCGCAAACGGGTGGTTCAGCGTCGGGATACACAGAAGTTGATCCAACGCCGGATTATTGAACGACAGTTGCATCTAAATCAGGGTCGTCCTGGATGGCATTATCCTATTTATAGGTAACACTTAGCCACTGATTCGTCAGTGGTTTTTTTGTCGTTATTTTAGTTTGCTTCGTTTATAGTGTTTATGTGCGTTTAATATAGTTTAGTCATGCTGTCTTATACAATTATCGAATCTACACCTTCCTTTGTTTACGGACGTTTCGATCTTGCAGATACTTCCTCGCTTTCCGAAAGTATTGAAGAAGCAATCGATGAAGACGGCTACCATCAAGGTGAAATAGGTTCTGACTGTGAAGATAGCGATGAACCAGATATTGAACTAGAAACGCGTCAAGCAACAATCAATTGGCTACAAGGTGATTTTGATTTCAAAGATGAAATTACGGATTTAGTACGTGAAATCAATGACCTTTGTTTAGATGTTCATTTTGATTATGCTCCTGATTGGCAATACACTGTCTATATTGATCCAAATGATCATTACGACTGGCATCAAGATTTCTATGAAGAAGATGAAAAAGATGAAGACTTTAAGCGCACTCTAAGTGCATCTTTTTGTCTCTCTTCTGATGACTGCTATGAAGGTGCTGAGTTCTTTATCAAAGATCAATCTGAAACGAATGTACGTGTCTTCAAGATGCGTTACGGTGATTTCATTCTCTTTCCATCAGATGTTGAGCATCGTGTAAATGCTTTGAGATCTGGCGAACGTATTAGCCTCGTAGTCTGGTTTGGCGTTGATCTAGATGATAATAATTAACTCACATTCTCATATTCATAGCCCTATATTTAAAAGGACACTAAATTACTTATATGTCCCTACAAGTTTTACCTCCAGAACTTCTGGAGTCAAAAGATAAAATTGAAACTAAAGAAGCACAACCCTATTGGAAACCCAGCTCACTCAAAGATAGTGAATCGGAAGAATTTAGGCTTCTAGGTTGCTATGAAACTGGTCATGCAATCATGGGTTGGCAATATGCATCAGAAGCTCGTGCTGCTGATGGTGAGTTGAAGTTTAATGGTTTTGTTGTTACTCGCACTCATCCTGGTCAACCAGATGATCTTGCCAGAGAAACAGATTGGTCAAAACCTGATAGACCAAAAATTGACGGCAGCTATGTAAAGCCCCGTCGTTTTCTTGCTTGGGTTGCAATGTCTGCAGCACGTGGTCGATTGGAAGTTCTATTTATTGAACAGAAATCTCTCCGTGAGCAGCTTACTGAAGTTCTGCAAGAAATTGAAGATTACACATGGACAAAAGATGGACTCGCTAATTTCTCGATTAAGATTACCCGTAAGGGAGCTGGTTTGGAAACTTCATACAGCATCCTTCCGAAAGTACGTAAAGTACCGGAAAAGATTGTTACCCAATGGAAGACCTCACGAGATTCCATATGGCTACCCAACTTCTTTGAAGGAAAGGATCCTTTTGACGGGCGTGCAACTGACGAAAAAGGTCTACCTGCTGGTGGAGTAGATAAGCGCGGCTCAACCGTACTTCCAACAACAAAAACTGAAGAAGTTGAATCTAATACTGAATTCTAATGACTAACTCAAATTTTAATTCGCTGCCACCTGAAATGCAGCAACGCATCAATTCAATCATTTCTAGTTCTATGCCAAATGTAGAGCAGCAACCTGTTGCACAAGAACAGCCCCCTGCTGCGCCTTCACGTCCATCTCTTATGGATCACACAATTGCACTACGCCAAGAAGTCGATGCTCTGCGTCGTGAAGTAGGTGCTTCTAGTCAAGTCATTGAGGCTGTAGGTCAAGCAGTAGGGCAGCTGTATCAAATGTTTTGCCAACAAACCGAAACTACAGATTACAGCACAAATTATCAAACGCAGCCAGAAGTAGATAGTGACTACTGATAAGCCATATCGCATTCAAACATCTGCCGGACATAGGAAGTACCTGTGCTCCGGCATTTATATGCCAAGTGTTACAACAGTGTTGTCAGCAACCGAGTCTGAAAAATCAAAAGCCGGATTGCGCACTTGGCAAGCCAATAATCCTGGAGCCTTAGAAGAGGCAAGTACCAGAGGATCAGCCATCCACCTTGGATGTGAAAACTACCTTCGTGGTTTAGATCCTGGAGTTGCTGAACAGTATCAAGATTTCTGGCATGGCATGTCGAAATACCTTGACTGGTTTGATACAATTCATTGGTCTGAGCGTCCCCTTCGTCCAGACTGGAATCACTTACGTAGTGAGGATAAAGAAGTAGCTTTTGTGTGGAGTACTGAACATAAATATGCAGGCTGTCCTGACTTGATTGGAGAGATTGGTGGAGTCAAGGTCATTGCTGACTTTAAAACCAGTAATGCCCCTTACCACTCATCTTTCCCTGCACGTGGAGACAGGATTGGATTCGGAGGTTACCGAAAATATACAAAGTGTGCTCAGCAAATGGCTGCATATCGTTATGCACTAAATGAACGCACAGGATTTCTCTGTGATGTTGCCTTGATTATCGTTTCTACTCCAGAAACTACACAAGGTATTTTCATTGATTCAGACCAACTCATGTTGCATGAATCGAGATTCCTAAAACGCTGTAAACAATTTCACAATATAGATAATGAAACTTCGGATTGCAGTTCACAAGAAATGCAAAAATAAAGAAACCAAGCCTGCTCAGGATTGGCAAAACATAGAAGAAAGTCTTGACTGGCTATTGGGCTGGGTAGCTAACGGCTATGGCTGGTGCTCTACTCATTTCCATCAACGCCATCGCAAAGCAGAAAATTCTGCTGGGTCAAACATGGTCGTCATCGATATTGATGGTGATACTACCTTGGCTCGTTTTTGGAATACCGATACAGCCCGTCAATGGTGTGCTGCCACATACACCTCTGCAAGCCACTCTGAGCAGGAGCATCGCTTTCGTGCGCTGTTTCCCCTGAGCAAGCAACTTGGCAGCATTGCAGAGCACCGTGGAGCTTATTGGCTAGTTGTTAATCGTCTTCTTGCAGATTTAGGTATCAGTGAGATTTCTGATAATTGCGGTCAGAAGCCTGAGCGTCTTTGGTATGGCAACAACCTCACTACTATTCAAAAGAACGACGAGTATGAAGCTGTTCCTGAGTTTCTTTTAGATGATATTGCTTATGAAGAAACTATCAATTTTCAATCTTCAGACGTAACTGATATTGATATCAAACGCTGCCAATGGTTGCTAGAGAATTTCTTGAGACCATCAGAAGACGGTGAGTATGAATCCTATTATGTGCCTGTCATGGCTTCTTGCGCAGGTATTGGAGAAGTAGTCTTCGATGCTTGGGTAGATTGGGTGCTCCGTGGTCATCACGGCGAGAAACCAGATAATACAAAACTCTTCAAATGGAGAGGTCTCGGTTCATACTCGGGACATACTACACTTTATTCACTTGCTAAAAAGCAAGATCCTGACTGGACTTCAAAACTTCCAGTTGATCTAAAGTTTGGTGCTGCAGGAGGCGCATCTGGATATACAGAATTCGATCCAGTAACTGATTTAGATAATTTTCTTTCTTCAACAGGAGCAAAAAATATGGGAGAAGTCGTTGAGCTTGAGCCACTACCTGATACACAGCAGGTAAAAAGACGTGGTCGTCCTAAAAAATCCAGTGATGACCTAGCTAAAGAACGTGAAAATGATGTTTCTAAAGTCAAAGAAATTCTTGTTGATCTTCGCAAGAATGAATTAACTGGAGCAATTGAATACACAGACTCATCAGGCAAGACCGTTGCTTTGCAAGGTAATGACCTTGATCTAATGACAACCAAACTTAGCTGTGAGTACGGTGTATTTATTCCAGAAGCCAGAATCAAAGCAGCTATCCAATATGCTGCAGGTCAAAACAAGTACTGTCCTATTAGACGCTACTTGGATCATTGTTCTGCTCACGCTAAGCCTCATCCTGATTGGGAACGTATTGGTGAAGTCTTCCTAGGCAATCATCATAAGATCTCTACGACTGCAATGCAGCGCATGATGATTGGTGCTGTTGCTCGTGCATATAACCCTGGATGTTCTATGTCCTGGCTTCCTATCCTTGTAGGTGCTCAAGGTGTAGGTAAATCTATGTTTGCTCGCAGTCTTGTTCCAAATGATTTGTTTTCTGAGATTACAACTCCTTTGGATACTCTTATGAAAGAGCAGTATCGACTTCATGTCGCTTGGCTACTAGAGCTTCCAGAGATTGACAATTACTTTAATACCCGGAATATTGAAAACTTTAAGAACCTCATTACCACTCGGGTAGATGAAGTGCGTTATCCCTATGCTTCATTGCCAAGCAAGCTTCCCCGTAGGTTTGTACTTATTGGTACTACTAACCGTAATCAGTTCTTGGTTGACAGTACAGGTAATAGACGTTTCGTTCCATTAGAAGTTGGTGCTAATTTCCAAATTCCTTGGAAAGAGCTTTCAACGCAACGAGACAGTCTATGGTCCGCTGCTGTTAAGGCTTATCGAGACGGCGTTGGTTATGAATTCAATAGTGGTGAAATTGCTGCTATTGCTGAATACATTCAAGAGTTTGGTGATCCTGATCCTTGGGTAGACAAAATTGCTTCTTACGTGTCTATTCGCGAAGAAGTCACAGCTACTGAAATTCTTACGAATGCTCTTGAACTTGACCCCCGTAACCAAGCACGGCGTGAAGGTAGACGTGTTGCTGATGTACTTCAATCTATGGGGTGGAGACGATTAGTCACTACCCGTAAAGATCCTGGTACTGGTAAACCTAAATCTATTCGTTTGTGGCAACGTCCTAAAAATGATCCTCTTCTAGAAGATCACATTTTGAACGATTTCTAAATACACTTAACTTAAACGTTCTTATATTTATATAAATGAAAGCATCTGATATCCAAATCGGACAACGTGTCTATGTGTCTGACAATCGTATTGCTTTAGTCGTTGGTGATCCTGAGTATTACACGCCTAGAGCAAAGCTTGTCAGAGTTAAATTTGAAAATAGTACTCGTTATGAGTACAAGCTTAACCATCAACTTGAGCTTCTCCCTACTCATGATCAATATCCTGCCCATGGCGGAAGTCATATTAAACCTGAACAGGATTTCTAATGACTGAAGCCAAGCCCAACAAACGAATAGGCGGGCATGCTTATGGCCGTCGCAACCTACAGCTTTCTAATACTGCAGAAGAAGGTGCACTGTGTATTTATACAGGGCACTCAATCGGTCGTTTTAGTTCCTCTTCAATGAGGTATGACAGCCACCAAGCATGTGTGCGCTGTGTTGCTTCTGCACGTGAAGGTCGTATGTCCTTTGATGTATCTCGGATGCTTAAGCGAGAGCAGAAACGTGCTCTTAAATTTTGGTCCAAAGTTGATATGGGTTCCCCTGACGAATGTTGGGAATGGCAAGGATACAAAGGGAAAGGCAATGGTATGCCTCAGTTCCCCTGGAGGCGACCTGGCATTAGTTCAAGCACGCAGCATCATCCTCAACGTGTTGCTATGTGGTACACCTGGGGAGATCTAGGCTTTACTGGTGTGAAGTCAACCTGTGGCAATAAATATTGCTGCAATCCTTTTCACCTTATACCTCAGAATATTGGGGTATTCGTAGACTCAGAATCTTATCTAGAAAGTTTTGAGTTAGCTTGTGAGCTTCATACACTCAAGCAGCAAGTTGCTGAGTATGCTGTTGAGGAAGCTCTTAAAGAACAGCAGAAACTTATAGACGAAGCAGATCTAGATGCTCGTGCCAATCTTATCTTTAATCCTGATACAGAATTTTCTGAACGTTATCAGACAGTTGTTGAAGATATCCTTGGTGGCAGAAATGCTAGTCAATACAGTGATTTCAAACGTATTGATAAAGACGACGATAATCCCACGTTGGATTATTAATTTACTTATCCTAATAACAGAGTCATTTAAATATGTCAAGACGAACTGATCTGATTCAACAGCTTATTCAATCCGATAAATTCGGAGATGAAAAAGATAATGAACAGAAATTCCTTGCTGCAACAGCTGAACTTATTCTCACAGACCTGATCAATATCGCAATTCAAGGCGTTAGCGATAAAGGAGCTGGATCGTTAATCATCAATTTAATCAACGACTCCACAATCTTTATGTCTGGGTTTGATATTGAAAAAGATTTAGCTGAAGCTGAAAGCAATGGTGACGAAGAAATCATTTCTTTTCTCCGTAGTTTGATCGAAAAGGTAGATGAAAATGACTGGTCTACAAACGTACTAATTACATTGATCAGTGATGCTGGAACAAGAACATTTGCAGTCGAAGCAGGTGGGAGCCAAGAAAGCCTTAGAGCGCTCGCAAAAGAATTTAGCTGACAAGCTATCTACTAAAGGTCTCAAGCTTCCTCTTTATCCCACCCCACAACTCATTGACCGTGCGCGTCAAGTCATGGGTAGTATCGACTTTGATCCTACTTCTGATCCTGTACAGCAAGTACTTGTAGATGCAACTTCGGTGCCTTCCATCGACGTTAATCCGTTACAAGAACACTGGCATGGAAACGTTTGGGTTGCCCCTAAAGGTGCTGTCAGAGACTGTCGTGTCTGGCTCAATAAAACCATCAGTGAATACAGGCAAGGCTATATCAAAAGCTTTGTCTTCTTCAGCAGTGCGTCTGAATTACTTCGAGCTGCTCCTATTATCTGGGATTATCCCGTGTGTATCCCCTTCAAACGTATTAAGCAGCTTAGAGCTGGCCCTAATGGATTTGAGCCTGTATCTCCGTCTACTTGGAATCTCTTGTTTTACGGTCCACCTCTAGATCAAGCACTTTCTGATATTGATAAAATCTCTTTGTTCTACAGTACCTTCAGAGACATTGGTAGAGTTATTTACAATGAATATGCTGGCGACGGTTGGTCTAAGGATTTGGAATACTACCAAGATCAGAAAGGTATTTTGTGATGAGCAAACACATTTCCTCAGAGGTGTTCTTGCATCTCCCGTCTGGAATTAAAATACACCCTTGTCGTCTTATCATCAAAGATGGTTCTTTTATGTGGAAGCATGCATTGTATTCCTTCGGTCAATGCTATCTCCCACAATCACAAGCTCATGAAGCACACATAATAAAAACTGCTCAGCGCCTAGAGGAACTGAACAGTTGGGTATCACAGCCTAGTAATCCTTGTGATTCATTCACTATTTTAGATTGGTATATGCCCCAGCATCCTGAATTAAACGAAGGTATTTCTCTTTACTTCTTCTATCCTGAATTGAATATAGACCACACTTATTCCAAGCTATATCCCCATATTCAGGATCACGAGAAGCTGGAAATTAGAAACGACTGCTTATATTTCCAACGGTGCTAATGGCCGCTTATCAGCGGCTTTCCTATTCTATCGAATTAATTAACTTAGTTAAATACCATTGAGCTTTCAAAGCATCTTCTTTGGCATCAATTTTATGCCATAGCCTCAACAAATACTTCAATGCATTTCCTTGACATAAAGCAGCTATTGAACTTGGTGCATCTTCGATTGCATCTTCAATGACATCAATAGCTTCGTATCTACCATTTGTGTAATGAGCAGGGCTATTCACCATATCCTTGCGTTCAATCATGTCATCATTACCCCAGTGAAAAGGCTGTGAAATGTAATTCTTTTCGTTTCTTGATTCCATACTCATGTTTCCACATTCCGTGATTCATGTAACTAATATAAGATCAGATTTGTTTTGATGTGGATATTATGCCCAGTCCAAAAGGCGACCCTACGTATATCAAAAATAAGGATAGATACTTCCTTGAAATTGCTGCTGCTATTGGTAAAGCATCGACTCATCCAAAGTCTCCAGGCGGCTGCATTATTGTCCGTGATCGCGAGATTATTGGAGACGGAAGATCTATCTTGACTGATAGCAAGGTCGAGATTGATTGCATTTCATATGCAGTCGCAGCGGCTGCCAAATCAGGAACAGCAGCCATTGGAGCTGTGATTTATACCACACGTTATCCATTTGCTACGTCTGTCTTCCAGGCTCATCTAATGGGTATTAAAAGAATTGTTTTGTTGTCTCATGTTTGGGAGCCATATTACAAAGAAGAATTTCGAAGAGCTGGGCGATTAGCCCGTGAGCTCTCGATGGCTATTGAAGCTTTATTCCTTAACGAAGATCCACGATTTACTAAAAATACAAATGACCGAGACATTGATCAAGTTCTCTTCCCGAACTCAAACCCGTTCGCTCCAGATGAATATGACTCAAACGATGATGAAATTACCAGCAATGAAAACCCAACTTCTCTTTGACATTGAATCGACAGGACTTTTGCGTCAAGGGTCACGCATTCATTGTCTTGTTGTTAGAGATAATGAAGGTGGCACTCAAGTCTTTGACCATCGACCAGAGCAAACAGTTATTCAAGGTATAAAACAACTTGAAAAAGCTGATGTACTTATCGGACACAACATTATTGGCTATGATATTCCATTGCTTAAAGAGCAGTTTCCTGACTTTGCACCTACGGGGCAATGTATTGACACGCTTGTCCTTAGCCGTCTTTTCTATCCTCATATTTCTGACCGTGATTATGAACGGAGGCCAAGTGGCATGCCACAGCGTCTGTACGGGCGTCACAGCCTTGAAGCATGGGGTTATCGCCTGAAGTGCTTCAAAGGAGACTTTGGCAAGCACGATGGCGGCTGGGCTGTTTACACACCAGAAATGCTTGATTATTGCATTCAGGACACTGAAGTAACTATCAAGCTTTGGGAACTTATGAAACGTCGTATGGAAGATTATGCCTAAAGAATTTTATGACTGGCTTGACCAGTGTCCACTTGACTACATCTTGCAAACACAGGATGTTGAAGGAATTGTCTACAGGTTCCACAACTGGGAACCTTCTTGGAAACAAATTAACGAGGAATCTAATGACCAAAACACCTAAAAAATCTGATCCACTCACCGTTGAAGAAGTGAAAGAAGCTTCAGATGTTTTCTTCCCACTATTTAACGAAGTTCATTCTCGTATGCCTAAAGGCTCTACAACAGAAGACACACTTAAAATTATGGAAAGTGTGGCAAAACTTGGCCATAAAACAAGGGCAGATCGTCTCCTTACAGAGAAATCTTTGACATTTGGATTTAACAAAACTGAGAACGACAATGATGCTTGATTGTGTATTGCTTGAAATGCGAATGGCTGAAATCATGGCTCAACAAGAGACCAGTGGTTTCCGCTTTGATGTGAACGCTGCTGAGCGTGTACGCGGTGAGCTTCAAGCAGAGGTAGAACAAATTGAAGCTACTATTCAAAGCCGCTACATTTATGTACCGGGTAAAGTCTATACACCAAAAAGAGCTAACAAAACCAAAGGTTATGTTGCTGGTGCACCAATGACTAAGCTGCTCGACTTCAATCCTACTAGTCGTCAGCATATTGCCTGGGCATTGCAGACTTTCCGTGGTGCCAGATTTACTAAAGTCACTGAGACTGGAAAGCCCAAAGTTGACGAAGCTACCTTGTCTGAAATGAAAGACATTGCACTTCAGCAAGAAAACAAACTTCTCCATGAAGAGTGTGAACTGTTTATTCGTTTGCTGTCTTTGCAGAAGTGGCTTGGACAGCTATCTGAAGGTGCAAACTCCTGGTTCAATACTATTGAGTCTGATAGCTGCATCCACCACAGCTGCAGTCTCGCCACGCAGACGGGGCGTAACGCCCATCGGGGTCCCAACCTTGGTCAGGTGGTGAGTGCTCCTTGGGCACGTCAGCTGTTTGTCCCGCATCCCGGCCATGTAATGGTGGGTGCTGACCTTGAAGGTTTGGAATTGCGCTGCTTAGGGCACTACCTAAGTGCCTATGACCAGGGCTCTTTTGCTGAGGTTGTTGTTAACGGTGATATTCACCAGCAGAACGCTGACCGTGTGGGTTGTTCACGCCGTGAGGTGAAAACCCTTTGCTATGCCTTCATCTATGGAGCTGGCGATATCAAGCTTGGCCATAGCCTCAATCCTGCTCTCTCTGATGCTCAGAAGAAGCAACTTGGCCAAGAGCTGCGTCGTAAGTTCCTTGATGCTATTCCTGGGCTAGAGCCTTTAATTGATGCTGTCAAACAGCGAGTACGTACTACTGGACGTCTTCGCGGACTTGATCAACGTCCTATTTTCTGTCGCGCAGAACATAGTTCCCTTAACTTCCTGCTTCAGTCGGCAGGAGCCATCCTGAGTAAGCGTTGGTGTGTAATTGGCCAAGACTTACTTGATCAAGCAGGACTTACATACAATGTTGATTACACTCGTTGTGCTTATGTCCACGATGAAGTACAGCTATCTGTTGTACCTCAAGAAGTTGATAGAGTAAAAGAGCTGCTTGAAGTATCTGCACCTTTAGCTGGTCAATACTACAACTTCCGTGTTCCTATTACTGCAACAGCAGATCACGGTGACAACTGGGCTGCTACTCATTAAAACCTATGTCCGATTACTCATTTAACTTTGAAGTTAATGGTGATGCTCTGCATTACATATGCAGAGCTATGGACAAGTATGTTGAGAAATGGCCTGGTGGGAATCCTGATGAACAGAGGATTTTAAAAGAAATTCAGTTTAATTTAAATAAAGCACATTTAGAATATCAATTGCTTGAAGAAAGCTAGCTCTAAGAATGACCAAAATTACACCTGAAACATACGAAAAGATGAATGAAGTCTTTAAAGAAGAGGGCATTCCTTTGCGTATTGAAGTTCTTACACAAGAGCAAATCGATAAATGGCTAAAAGACAGTAAAAGTTCGCCGTGAACTTGTAGTCGTTGCTACACTATATATATACGTTCATCTCAACACATAGTTGGGACGCAAGTAGGTCAGAGACCGAAGGAACGGGGAACTAACTTATGGAGGTTTCCAATGTCTACAGTACAACTGATGGGTCTTGTTCGCGCCCAGAA